>JAAUXU010058422.1_pt1 | contig 87434 bp, 80 predicted proteins | sample 7278151 | NCBI WGS metagenome assembly JAAUXU01 (sample SAMN14350113, study PRJNA611818) | marine sediment metagenome | isolation source: surface marine sediment (1.8m) | place: French Polynesia: Moorea | collected 2018-08 | reverse complement strand
TATGTGCCGTCAATGTACGCCTTTCGTGCCTCTACCGTTGCCAGGTTTGAAGCCCGGGGCAGCTGCTCATGCACGTGTGATGCTATTCTCAACCCCCCCACGCCCTCCCCTGCTGCTTGGCTCCGCTCAGGGTTATTGCGCCATCCCCAGTGTACGACATAAGGCGAAAAATTTTTTGACTTATGACGAAAAATCTGATTCTTTACTTTTTCTGGGCGTGTCGCCAAAAGTGCCGAGGTTTCACGCCTCTCACAACGGTAACCACAGCTACGGCAGCACCTTGAGCTCTGTGTCCTCTTCCAGAGCCCTGAGGTGGCGTGACCAAAGATAAAAAGAAGGACAGTGGAACGCGGATAAACGGGACTTTTCTTTGGGGACGGAAAGTTTATGAAGTTAATATCTATACCTAATAAACTTTCTGATCTGATGAACTGTTCACAGCCTCGGCTAAATGGGACAGTTTTGTGGAAACTCTGATAAATGGAATGTCTTACATGTGAAGAGCTCGTTTTTTATATTAACACTTTTCCCGTTCATATTAACAACTAGCTGGGGTACCCGGCGTTGCTCGGGTTATTGTAAGACTCCGCGGCAATCCCGCCCACCAGCAGACTCGACCACAGCTCGACACGGAGCTGGTCTTGCCTCAACTCGATGCTCACCTCGCCCTCGAAGCTGATCTCGCTCTCGAAGCTGACCTCGCACTTCACACCCACCATGCACTCCATGTCATCCATGTGATCTGCACCCGTATCGGTTCAATCTTGTTTTTACTTTTGAAACTTACTGATCTCTACATTATTCTTCTCGTCTCCCTCGCTTAGTGCTAGCAGCGAGCCACCAGTTTGCGGGTCGAGCCACAGCTTGGCTGGCGTGGTTTTCTTGACTCAAACTCCACATCTACTGAGCTTGTTCTCTCCCCTCCTCTTGCTATAGATAGCTACTGATGCATGCGGTAAATGTAACGTTGGACCTCGATTTCGGCCTCAAAACGGCCTCAGACCTAAGTTATGATGTGATGGCGATCTCGCTTGGAATATGTAGCTTCGGCTGACCAAGTTTGGTGACGATCTGTGCAGTGGTTGGGACGCCCATAGCCGGACAGGCAGACACACAGACTACATACGGACTAGGCAAGGGGTTCTCTGTGGGTGTCCAAAATTGCAACAGACTTTGTAGTCAAATGAAAATGAAAAAAAGTGAGGTTTAAGCTTGCCCAAATAGATTTAAAGTTGTATATACTGTAAAATAAGTTGTAAGTTATTCTTTCTGGACCTGCTGTAAAAATATTTTCTAACAAACTGGAGCATGTCGGCATTTGGGTGTGGTATTTTCACCGTATTGGGCAGCTTCTGACAGCCACCAGAGCTGAAATCTACTTTCACAGCAAATTTACTACAGCAGCTTACTGGCCTGATCAGGACCATTTGCTTTTATATAGATTGCCATTGAAATTAGCGGGTGATTTTCAGACACTGCGAAATATGAATGTGACTTCTGCCGTAGAACAAAACTTGTTTTTTGGTATCATTTCAAAGCTATGACCATTTGTCAGTCTACTAGAGCAACAAACGTGGCTTGAACTACACCAGGTTGTGCTCCTCCCCGAACACTGAGTGGCCACCATCATGGCCAGCCAGACTACGTGATGCTCCCTCTGGGGCCTCGGGCCTAGACCCACCTGCTCCTGGGCCTGCAACACTGTTGATGGTCAGGCATCTGGTTGAGCAGGGACTCGCTGATCTTGCACGAGAAACAGAGCTGTGCGTGACAGGAATTTCTGAAAATATTTTCTAATTCCTCGCCCTAATGTATGAGCTAATCTTTTAAGTGATGCAGAACTTGAGAGTCGACGTGCTCTCAGACCGGACTTTTATCGTTCTTTACCTTAGCAATGTCTAAAAAGTCACCCTGAACTGTGCGTGGAAGCGTGGCAACGCTTCCACGTTGATTGATCCCACGAACTTATAGGCGAATTTTTAATTTCATGACAGAATATGTTCGGTTATGCTTAAACGCATGTTGCACTTGAGTGCAATCTTGTATAAGTAATCTTGTCTCTTGTAGAAATCATTTTGTATGTGCGTGCGGGATGTTGAGGGAGTTATGTTCGCTCTGCGCTTGAATGAATATTTCTGCTCAGCGATTATGCTTATATGCACGTTGCAGTTGGATGCGATCCTGTCCTATGTAGTAGTCATCATGTATGAGAGTGCGAGGTGTTGAAGGAGTTGTGATCCTTCTGTTCTCGAATGTGCTGAGCTTGACCTTGCATTTAGTGCATTGCCGGACTCAGCAGAAGGTGTATGAATTGAGACAAACCTCGTTCCATGTGAATTAGTTGCTCACACTGTCATTACTAGATCAATGAACGTTTCCATCACCAGCAGAATGCAAGTTGAGTCAGTGATCTTGAGGTCCAGTTCGTCAAATTGGATCTGCTCTTTTGGCAATCTCATGGGTGATTAAGATCTTTCTGGATCAGATCACTACACCAAATCTCTGTTGACATTCAAATACACAAATAGGCAATGTCTGGGCACACACATTGAGTTGCGACTTTCTGTGTGGTTAATGTTCGGTCAGAGTCACTCAGTCATGGTGAAGTCAAGAGTGATGATGTACATGACTACACCTGTACATTTGAGCCAGGAGAAGTGTCATGATGCATGACGCATTTTCATGCGCAGGCCTTCAAAAATGTTTTTGCCAGCAAATTTACAAAATTTTCTACATTCCAGCTCAAACGATCGTTTGCTCTGATCAACATCATGTTCCTTTTGATGGTCTTTGTGTTGGTCCTCGATCGATTTTGGAGATTGGTGATCTCAATCTGATCCGTCATCTGTCACTGGCCTTCTCAAAATGCTCGGTTGTTACCAATAAAGAGATGGAGCTTGAAGTCATAGCCTTATGTTGTCCTCCTGCTCGTGAATATGAGTCAAATACTCTGACGCCTAAAAGCCAACAATACAAAGGAAGTCTGCTATTGAAAAGAAGAGATCATCGCATCGCGAATCCCTCTCAATGCAAAAGTGTTGTCAAGCACGCCGTTGTTTGCTCCTCGGGGTCCCGACTCAGCCGTCGTTTTGCCAACTCCCGGGGACGTCCCGTTCGTCCGGGTCTCACTGTTCAGACACCCGCCTTCTGTTGTCGGGTGGGTCTACATTTTATGAACTGGTCTAAGCATGCACGGCCGAGCAATTCCTTGCCTGGGTAGTCGAGCTGGAGCCGTAGCCGTAGACACCAAGGAAGTAGACGGCGAGGCCTCCCATGAAGGCATTGGCGGAGCTCAGGTAAAAGAACTCGAGGGGAATCTGAACAAAAATTGGGGATAACCACCACGTGGGGCTTGAAGCAAAATTTCTCTTTACCTGATAGAAGAAAAGAGTTCCCACAAGAAAGGTCAGCTTCTCCAGGGCCATCCCGATGAGCGGAAAGAGTAGCAGGGGCTTCCTGCCGTGCTTGTCCGACAACGCCCCGGCCACCAACGAGAGGAAGACGGTTGGCACCCACCCTATGAAGTCGTTCTTCAGACCAAACCTGAGAAATGGGGGCGGGTGGAGGATTTGACCAAATGTGCAACAACGGGCAGATCAAGGAGACTTGCATGTTGACGATCTTCTGGACTTCCACCTCGGTGTCGTTGCTTCTGCGTGCGCACTCCTCCTGCCCTTTGCCTAGTTCCACGAGACACGCGTGGTCAAGGAGGAGGTTGGTGGACTGCTGAGCCCCGGTGAAGAGCAAAGTGCTCGACTGGCACAGGAAGATCACCGGCTCGAGGCTGACTGAGAACGACAGCCCGAAAGCTGTCAGCTTCATCTCGTTCCTCTGGCTCGAGACACAGAACTTGGCGCGTGTGCGTGGTATGCATAGTTGAGCCCAAAGTTATCGACACTGCTCACAAACATCCTGAAGAAGGTCAAGGAGTACCACACTGGCTGACCTTAAAGCCAAGGAGGGGCCCAAGACCTCCTTACAGTGGGAGCACAAGCTCATGGTGGATGCCTGTTGAGACGGGCACCTCAGGGTGGGGTGGGGAGCATTTGCTGGAGCCCGCGGAGTCCCTCTGCGTGACCATGCACTGCCTGGTGTCCTCTCTGGTCTTCACCATGGTGGCCGATCAACACTTTGAGCAGCGCATGGGTCAGCCAAATGTGGATTGGATGTTTCTCTAGCCTTGAATTACTCACGAGATACTGAACAAAATGTTGGATGATGAAACTTCGGTGAGCCATTTCCCACCGTTCCCTAGAGGGGTGCCAATAATTTTGGACAGCCAAGTTTTAACTTTTGCATCAAAGTCCCTCCGAAAATGAGGAAACGATGTCTTCACTCCCAAGGGGACTCTTGCCTCAAGGCTATAATTTCAGAATCAATAATTTCGAGCTCAACTATATAACGTTAGATGTATACATACAGGGTGGGGAGGTGAGATTGTGAGTAAGGTGGCGAGCGACACTGGCAGCCTCCTTAGGCCACCCTGTACGATCTATGAGTGGCAGAATTTTTCTCAGCTCGCTCGTTGTGAAAAATCGACTTATGTATTGGCCTAAATTGCCAGCGCTGCCTTGACTACGCAGTTCTGCAAAGAGGAGTAAAGTTTTCGTTCGCTTACGAAGCGAACTAGAATTTGTCATGTCAAAGGCTTAGGACCCGTCTTAAGTACACAAGTGCAGCATGGACAAATTTGCTGGCGCCACGTCTTATGCGCGATTTTGCAAAAGCTGAAGAAAATAACTTAAGCTACTTAGGTCTCCATCTTTTCAACAAAGTCTCTGTTGTAGGTGAGTTAGATTTTGTCAGGTTCGCAGGCTGACATTTTTTGACGTTTTTGCCAAGACAACTTAAAACGAGCGAGGAAGAATTTCTTTTGCATACCCAAATGTAAAGGAGGATTTTTTTCTGACTGTCCACGTAATTCTGCCACTCAGCGTACATTCTACACGTACTCGTGTACGCACTGCTGTACTCTCTGGCTCTGCTCTGCACTGCAAGTACATACGTACGCCTTAAGACGACGTCCGCAGGTCCATGCTGTACTGCACAGCTTTCTGCCAAGGAAGCAACACGATGTTGCGGTCACTGCACCAAGGACTTGCTCATTGTACTACAATGCTGGAAGTAGCTGTAGAGCAAACAAGATGATTTGTGTGGAGCTTGATTAAGTTGAAGTTGTGACCTTGTGTGTGTGTGTGTGTGTGCGTGTGATAGAGAGACGACGACGACGACAGACTGACAGACAGACAGACAGACAGACAGACAGACGAAAAAGTCCTCACGCATGACATCAGAAGAAGGCTTCTTGGTATGTACTTTGACCCCCTCTCGTCATTCAGTGCCCACGTCCACTGCGCGTCTTGCAAGCTTTCTTCTTTGTACCTGACATCAGGATTACGTCAGCTCCTTAGCCTTTCCGATGGTCACTCGCAGAAACTTTGGCATCTACCTCTACACACGTTGATCCTTGCGGATTCCACCAGACTGGGCTGCTTCCTGTTACCGGACAGTGTCAGGGCAGCCCCAGGTACATTCAGCGCTGCCCTCGAGCAGTGCACTGGGCCATCCGGGGTTGCAGCTCCCTACGCTTCCATTTTTGCGAGGTCGTCACGGACCGACCGACCTCTATCTAGTTGGCACATGGAATAAACAAAGTTGGCAGATTGCTGCTTCAGCGGGACAACCTTTGACTCCTCCGGAAGTCGAGAGGGACGCCAGATTTGCAGCACTGACCCAGCCGTAGCTGGCCCGACGAAGGAAGTGGAGGTGGAGTCCGACTGCAGTGGAGTACAAAATCTGTCCGTACATGCCAACATGAGCACATACAGGGTGCGTCTGAAGTATTTGCAGTCGGTCGCACCGCACGAAAAAGAAGCCAGCTCTGGGATAACATGTTTGACTACGGCAGGATCAACATGGGGAGCAAATAGACGCATTACGCTGACTTTGTATGAACTTTTTCATGCGAAACATCCATTGATGTATAAGTATGCAGCCTGTTAAAAGAACTTGCTAGACCTGAACAGGGGCCGTCAACGCCGCAGTCAATGCAGACATTTGAACGCAAAGAACTCTCATTAGCAGCAATTGAAGGTTCAAAGCTTCACTTTTCTTTAAAAGCTATCGAAAATAAGTGGCTTATAAAAGTCTGACAATGTTCATTTTGTAGGGAGGGGGATCAACCTCTGGTTTGGGAGGTTGGCCGGTCCAAAGGCCTTGTGCAGATAACTCTGATGCAGCTTCTTACTTTGAAGTAGGACTGATCAGTGAAAAAACTCGAAATTTCAAGTAAAATGATCCATACGCAATAGGCAAGGATCTCCGGAATGTCCAGATGTTCCAGAGATTGTTGGCTAGACCAATTTTTTCATGTCTTTTTCTGCATGCTGCATTTGTTGCAAGATTCCATTCGAGTCCATTCTGGTCAAATGGAATGGAGAACTAATCCGTGTCCGCCTTCAACATTACACAAGAATGTTAGGTTAACAATTTCAATGAGTCACTACTTAGGTTTTTTTTCAGCGGCTAAATTACTGCACTGCAGTCAAATGAAACTGAAAACAACGTGTATTTAGCTTTGCCTTTCAAACCTTGTTATGTACGGAAACGATGTCGTAAAACGTCGTGGCAAGAGGGGGGTGGGTTAAAAAATCGTTTTAAGAACAATATTCTTCTAGCAATCTGCATCTTCACCTTTTGGGCTTAAAAACACTACACTCGAGGATGGACTCATCGACATTGCAAAATTGTCATTTCTTGGTCCATTCCAACACTATCCACCCTGTTGAAGAACGTGTGGTTGAGGCTCGTCCTCCCATTGGGCCTGCAGACGTCGACGTTGGATGTTGACGCACGAGTGTCTCAATAAGAGAAAATTAGCAGAGCAAAACATCCCTGTGGGCAAACACGGCAGCACCAAAAAGTTCGTAGGAGCGTGCGCCAAATGCCAAAATGCCAACAAATAACCACATCATATCTGCCGCAACCAACTCAAATCGCTTTGTCTTCATAACTGCCTTTGTCTGGCTTTCTCTGCGCTACCTCACTCGTCGTGGCTCTGGTTTGGGCATAACTGGGCATTGTGGCGGAGAAAACAAATGGGTTCTGACTCTGGTGAATGCAAATTTTCGACCCTGTGCATGAGCGTGATTAGCTCATGATTACTTCTCTTCAACAGAGTTGCCACATACAGGTGACCACACTACAACTGGGTCCGAATGTAGTGCTGTAACAGCGTTGCTACCTGGTGAGATCAGGCTTTAGGCAGAGCACTGTGAAATCGCAGCTAAAACTAGCAAGTTGAATATTAGCAAACATATCTCTAGACACTAGACACTGCCTTCTACCAGCACCTAAAATTTCAGCTCACAATCGGCGACAGCATAGAGGGTGAAAAGGTATTTTATTTGGAGGGAGATGAACCAGCCATGGCTTGACCATTGCCAAATGATGGATGTTGTCAAGCACCAGGCAAGAAAACATTTTTCTACCCCACCAAACATTTCTACTGTTGTGAACGAGTCATCATCCACCCAAGTTGGAGAGACCAGAAACCACCAAACCACAACAGGACCCAGCTGGAATGTATCAGAAATCAATGATACAATTTTTCATGATGAATGTATTGAGAAGATTAACAACCTGCAGGAGGAGGACTGTGACAATGACGATGAATGTAAATCCTCAGGGTTAGGCATGAATAGCTCTTAAGGTGAATAATAGTCCACATGAATTGTGCAACACTAACACTCCCTCATTTTGGGCATTACAAGCCCTCCTAATGCATGTTACCATGCTGACATGCGGCATTAGTTTTTCACCCTCAATGTTGTCGTGGACTGTCAATCGGAGGCAGTTACACCTTCAAGCCTTTTTAGGGGTGTCAGAAAATCATTTAAGAAAAAGACTTTCTTAATGAAACATCAGTGTTTTGACCTGTTGCCACTTTTAAAACGTGAAAAAATTGTAACGTCCTTATCTGTCTCTCTAAGTAAATGATAATGTTTCGTACATGTACTTCGTACATCGTACTCTTAGTTCTTCACTGGTCTGGCTATTTTTTTGCATGTGGGACCCTTGAGTCGCGAAGGACATATTCAACCATGCATTTCGGGGCTGTCATGAGGCCGAAATCGAGGTCAAATGTTGCATTTAGTGCATAAGTTATAGACAGGTATGCCAATAGGAGTAGCTAAAGCTATGGGGAATATTGGACGGTATCAGACCTATGGCAAGAGCCGGGCAGAGAAGAAGGCAGCACACCAGGCCAAACTTGTGGCTTGAGCTGTGGACTGGTGGCCCGCTGCCATCACCACGGGCTGGGGCAAAGAGGGTGTGTGTGCAAAGAGTTGCCAGAAAATATCAACTTCACTAGAAAAATTGCTGCGCGAATAATGGCAAGAAATAACCCAACTTGGCAACCCTGGCCAGGAGAGGACTGTCCGAATCAGCTAGATACAAAAGTCAAACACGAAATGGATCCAGGTGCCAATCGCAGGGAGGACACGGAGTGCATAGTGGGCGGTGAGTGCGAGGCGCATGGACAGCGTGAAGTACGTGGTGGACGAGGAGTGAGAAAGACTGAAATCGCGATTTAAAGAATTCGCCCGAGCAAAGCCGGGTTCTATGTATTTTTGTACCGATTCGTCCCATTTCCTTGTACATTTGTAACAAGTTTTACCGCGACTGTGTGACGAAAACCAAGTTGGACCCAGCAGCCTCTATTTTTTGTTCACATCCTATAAGAAATCCTCTCTCACCTCTGCTTGTAATGGATGGATGGAGCCCGCGAGGCAACCAAGCCTTAATAACCCCCCAAACTCAAGGTTGCACGTCAAAAAAAAGTTGTTTGGAGCCAAACATAAAGTTTGTGGGCCCTTCTTGAAAAGCGCCCAAAGTAGGCCCAGTCCTCACACCTTTCCTAATAAGCCCATAGTGTTTACAGAGACACAGAGAGCGAGAGAGGGACCAAATGCCAGATGGAACAAACTTACCAAACTATTCCCAGCCAAGAGGATTAGAAAGGCGTAATTGCTTCTTCCTTCTGTTCTTCAGGCCCACATCCGAGGCCTTTCTCCTTCTGTGTGTGAGTCGGCAGAAGAGCATTAATTCGTGTTGCCACTGAACGTCGAGACATCCAGGCATTCTTATTTGGATTTTCCCATTTTCTGAGCTCAGGCTTTTGCAATTAAGAGCAGGGGGAAAACAAGCGCATGAACGTTTGGAATTGGGAATCTCTCCTCCGGACGTCTTTATTTGACTTGGTTCTGGGTCTTCCAGCATCAGCGCCAAGTTGAACGGGCAAGTCGAACAGATATCGGCAAAATGTCAACTCAGAGCTCAAAAATTGGAAGAGAAACTAACGATGTGCCTGTCAATTTCCCTGCAGGTTCCTTAAAGTGACAGCAACAGAGCCTCTCACAACCCTGTGCCTCTGCACGTTCCTCCAAATTGACGTCTTGCCTCGCTGGCTCCTCGCTCTACTTCGTCAGATCGAGGCAGATCCGGACTTATCATTGAGCTAACAATAATAGACAAAGTTGAGGAGCAAACACGACCTTAGACGAAGACTCACACATGATCACGCAGAGGCTTTTTCCGCCCCTAGGACGAAACCAAAGTGCCAAAAGCCTTTCTCCTTCTCTCCTCGGGCAATGACGAGATTGCGTCTTTCTATGGCAGGGATTGGGTCTGCCCGTTGTTAGAAGCACTCAAGTCTTAATATCAGGAAAAAGTGAACGCGCACAACTATTTGTCTCACTCGGTGTCGGTCAGGGGGAGGAAGGGGGGGTTCCTCCATGAACACATTGTGCAGCAGCTTCCAACTTCGGGTATGTCTTGATGTATACTTTTTGGCATCGAATCATTGTGATAAATGGGATGGGTGTAGGCGGCTGCTCAAAAGAGTCATGTCATGCATACCCGGGGGGGGGCGACTTCCTAACCGTTAGGAGCTCTCACAGATCATATTAAAACGTGTTTTACTAAGACTGACACACACAAGGGGGTGACTCACGGTAAATAACGCCCCCTTACACACACACACACACACTTTGCCATGCAATGTGATGGTCTCCGTACTGAAAGCACGACGACTTCCTCTCTCCAGTACTTTCGGAAAGCTCCTTGGCGGATAGTTCTGGTATTGTCAGCGTCGACGCAGAGAAGTGGAAAGCCAGCACCGGGGAGGCCAGGAGGGAATGTTGATGGTTATGTACGTAACAGTTAGCTCGGCCAAGTACAGCTTGAGAAAGCTGGGGAGGGGAAGGGGGGGAGGATAGAATCCTTCTGTATGTACTTGTGTGGACACCAAAGGTCCTTGGTTATTAATGCAAGTCCTGACTTTACGCGAGCAGCGAGTCATTTCAGCGGTGTCTTCCGGAGAGCCTCTGGATGGACTTGGCTGAGCATGAATTGATTCCGACTCCAGTAACTTTCTGCACTGCAACTCAGTGCTCGAAAGTTCTTTCCCTCCTCCTCTCATCTATTTCCCTCTCAGTTTTGGTCTCAAAGGGCGAGGAGAAGGAGCAGGAGGAGGGCAGAAACCGTCGCACTTTCAGCATTTCCATGCAAAAATCAGCTGTGGTTTCTGAAGAGAGAAATATAGCAGCAAAAAAGTCCCTTTGCAGGTGAGTTTGCATCGACCAGATTTGCCGCAAAAAGTGATGAATCAATCCGGAACAATGCAGTTCTGTCAGTCGAGGGAGCCAAATGTACGCACGCGATTGAGATGAATCCCCTCAGTCACATCCCAGACCTTCTCTGGTATTAACATGTCACATCTCCAATGAGGAATTTTCTTCCAAAGCCGATTAAAACTTCTTGGAAACCACGCTCGAGTTGGCCTAGTCATGCTATCTCTCATCCCGTTCAAACCCTTTGCTCACCAACGCTCAACTCGAGGACGTCCCGCACGCTCACGTTTGACTGACACATGTGCAAAAATTTCCCTGCCCTAGTCTGGAACGAGTAATCTTGATATCGGTCATTAGGGGACACCATTTTGCCAAGGCCTACTTTTATTTTCCTTTGCAACCAAACATGACCACTTTGGACACATGTGAGCAGGCCTTTTTTTCTCAGGTGTCCCTTTTAGCCGCAACATCATTCTTAGGGACTTTTACTTTGGCACACGCTCGTCTCTTTTATAGCTCCAGTACCGATGCCATTTGTTCCGCAACGTTACAGTGATCAAAGTCTCCACAGATCTGCACGTTGTCTCCTCTCAGTTGAAAGAGCCTCGTCCACATTGCTTTTGCAGGCAAGTTTTCCCTGATTAATCTTGCGAGGACCTCCTGCGCGTTCGTGAAGGTGAAGAAAGCTTCAGGCCAGTTGCTTTCCCTTAAAGATCAAGAGAAGGAAGTGACTCTTTCAACAAAATGTAGGCGAGGCCAGAAAAGCAGTGAAGAAACCTCTTGTGCCACAAGATGGAGGGCAGAGAGGATGCCTGACAAGTGAGGCATGGTTGTCCTCACAGAGACCGAACAATTGCGTTTGCCTCGCAACCACAGCCACAACAGCAACGACGACCTTTGGAGGACCAACATGTGAAGGAGCATGCACATAATCTGAAGAGTAGACTCTTTGACGCAGAAGACAATGCCTCGCATGTCCGTGCGCAAGGTGTTCATGTACTTCCTCGCAGCCGCCTCATTCGTGCTAGTCATGATCAACGTCCAGCAGAGCGTCGTGGGCAGATTCAACGCAGGGAGTAACCCGTCAGGACCGTCGGGGCCACCGGGGTCCGCCGTTTCGGGACCTGGGGCGGGGGGCGACGAGGATTTACCGGACGCACCGCCCAAGTCCGAGGAAGGCGGCGGAGGTGGCGGCAAAGGAGCAGAACGGCATAATCGCGACGACGGCGACAATGACGGCGGCGGCGACGACGACGACGTCGAAATAAGACGTTTGGCTAAAGAAATGGCGCCTGTCCAGCGTCTGCCGCGGCGTCGTTTTGACTTGAGTCCGCTGCCGTCGGACGACCTCCGGGTAGCGACCGACCCGGAGGAACTGCCCTGGTACATCAAAGGAGGGGCGATGCAGCCCAAGCAGTGCGAGATCGACCTCAAATCGGGCAAGAGGATGGCAACGGTCTTTCCTGACGAGTCACTGGGCAACGACCGCATTCCCGACCAGCTCATGTACGTCCCTCCCAAGGGGTTCGTCCCCGACAACCCGGAAGACCCATCAACCCCGCTGAAGAAGATCCTGTTGTGGAACGGCATCAGCTCGTGGGGTGGACACAGAGCGGGCAGGGGCGTCTTCCTGAAGGAGAGGTGCCCGGTGAACTCGTGCGTGCTCTCCTCGTCGCGGACTGACGCCAGCGAAGCCGACCTGGTGCTATTCAAGGATCACTTCACCATGCCCACATTCAAGAGGCCAAAGAAACAACTGTGGATGATGTACATGCTCGAGTGCCCGCTGCACACTCCACTGTTTAAAGTGAGACACTCGTCAGTAGTACAACACTTTAAGATGACGATAAAAATGCGTGTTGCCTTCAGGTAAAGAACGTGTTCAACTGGACAGCCACGTATCGCTCGGACTCCACCATCGTGGCCCCCTACGAGCGCTGGCAGTATTACAACGAAAACGTGCGGTTCAAGGAGCAAGAGAAGAACTATGCGGCAAACAAGACAAAGGTGAGCATTTGCATATATCCCTTTGAGCACAGTAGCGGTTGCCGCAGTGATCTCTGTTGCACTTTTTCCTCTTGCCACTACCAGGCCGTGGCGTGGTTCGTGTCCAACTGCGGCGCCCGCAACGGCCGCCTATCGTACGCCAAGGAGCTCCAGAAGTACATCCAGGTGGACATCTACGGGTCGTGCGGGACGAAGCGGTGTCCGCGCTCGCAGGCGACAGCCTGCTTCGATATGCTCGACCGCACGTACAAGTTTTACCTCGCCTTCGAGAACTCCAACTGCAAGGACTACATCACGGAGAAGTTCTACGTCAACGGACTGGGGTGAGTGCATGAGCAGTCTGAACCCAGGAGGGTCCGGGCGACCCCGTCCGGGCTGGATTTGTCCCCGGGAGGCGCCAGCTCCAGCCAGTGCAGCATCCGCAGGGGTGACAAGTGTCTGTGCACGCATCATGCATACAGAGCGTGCGCAGTCGGCGGAAAAAAGCACTTTTGGCTTCCTCTGGTCCGAATTTGCTTTCAATTTTCTCCACAAAGAGTAAAGGAACTTGATTCATCTTGACAGAGAATTTTCATTTTGGGACTAGAAAGGAAATAGGGAGAAGAAAGTAAGAGGAGCCACTTTTCTTCCCACAAATTTTCTCTCTCCCCGCGGAAAAAAAGGGAGGAGAAAAAAGCAAGTCCAAGTCGATCCCATTCAGGCCTGGTAGGCCTATTTTGTCCCTTCGCAGTCAGTGCAGATTCAGTCCGGAAGATTCTGTGCAGTTTTTCTTTTTGATCGCTTCCAGAACACCCATTCAAATTGTTGCTGAGCAGAAACTTCTTCTATCCTTGGCCTTTTTTTGCGTGAATGCACTTAAGAAGCCGCTCACTCGTCAGATCTGGCTCCACAGAAAGGAAATGAAGTCGTGCATGTTGAACATGTGGAGAAGGACCTGGCCAAGTTGTTCTCCGCCAAGTTGACGCACACCTGTGGGACGAGGGTGGGTATCAGGCGCCGAGCCAGGAACAGACATCCACAAGGGAACACAAACAAGGGACCAAATATTGGCTGAGCCCTCGTGCGACTTCAGTGTTTGCGCACCCGCGCAGAATACCGCCAATGCAAAGCAGCGAGGACTGTGAGGTCCTGCTCGTGTCCAGTTGGACTGGACTGGTACAGAGAGGACTTTTGTACTGTCTATGGACGCAGTCCTGTGCTCACTCAACGTGGTGAGCAAACCATAGTTCTGGACTTTATAGTGTGGCCTGAAAGGCCATAAAGCCAAATGTCGGGGTTTCGCCCCCCCCCCCTCCAATCTGCAATTTGTTTACTTTCCCAATTTTCTAAAGGCCGAAAAGTGCCTGTGTCAACAACTTGTGCCAGGACATTGTTGTCCATTTTGTGTACTTTAACCTTCCAAAATGTGCATTAGAACAAAGTCATTGAGTGACACTGACTGAAAGTGTCTTTCGTCATAGTGCAAATAACTTTTGCGTTCCCCAACGCAGAAAAAGCCTCGACCAGATGCAAGTTCTGGCCGCACTTTGACATTTTTTCCCCCTAACCTTCGCATGCCGGACGAAAAAGCACAATTTCTCTGCTCCAGATAAAAACAGTTGACTTTCCTCGGTGAAGCCGACTTATCTACTCTCTAAATTTGTTTGCCACCCTGTGCACAACGCAACACGCATACAAAAGGTCCAGCAGAGATATTGGGAAGCAACGACAGCAATTTTATTTTCACACTTAAAAGACATTTAAAAGGGTTCTAGAATCTACAAATGTTCTAGAATCTGGCTGTGACGACGACTGAGGAAGGCTTTTTGCTTCGAAACTGTTCTCCCGTCACTTCAGCATTATATTCCTTTCCATCCGCACCTGCATTATGTCTACAGGGTGCTTGAGAATGATTGTCAGTCATTTCTGGCGTTGTGACTTGACGATGTCATATTGCTCCAGGCACTTTGCTTGGAGGGACAGCGCCTTGGCCAGCCTCGCCAGCCTCGCCAGCCTCGAAGGCCTCCTGGTCAGGTCACACACGCACTCGTCGCAGTTCGCTCTGTCACATGCTCAGTTGTCACATTAGTGACACCAAGTCTGAAGCATCCTGTGCACCTGCGGACATAACAGAGTCAACACATCTTACCCACGTGATATGATATAATTATACATTGGTTGGACCATGAGGTTGAAGCTGCTACGGGGTGTCCCCGGGCAAAGCCTCCCCAGTATTCTCTTTGTCACAGAAACTCCGTACGTACTCTTAGGTTGGCCTGTCACGCCTTGACAGTTCCTGACTCGCCCGCAACACCCTGTACTTGTTTTCTCCACTTTTTTTTTAACTTTATCCATCCGGACGCAATTTGGTCCTCAATGGCAACGCTCCCCTTGATGACACAGCAGTTGGCACGAGCACTCGTTAAGGCTCGAAGAAGGAAGGAAGTAGTGAATAACGTGAACAGAGCAATGACACAAAGGACAGTGCTGGGCCTACGTCATCAGTATTTTTCAACGCCCATTTCGTCACGCTGGGCTGACTGTAAAGGCTGGCTTAAGGCCCACAATAGGCCTGGGCCTCAATACAGCAAGAGGAACGAAACACCGAACAGCCAGGCAACCCTTCCCCCCCCCTCTTTTGTTTCCGGAGCCGATCAAGGTTTTTAGTCCCACCATAAATAAAGGTTTCTTCACACACTAGGCAGTAACATTTTTACCTAACCAAGTAGGTCGATCGATCCGCTAATGTTGGCGACATCTTTCTCTGAAGAGAACGTTGTGACATCTCGAGCAGCGTCGAGGAGCAGCAGCTCTGCTACGTCTCCACTGCCACAGCCTCGACTGCGTCCGCCTCCAGTTGGAGGAGGGCAACGCGGCCACGAACTCGCTCCATGAAGTGTGGGCATGTATGAATTTTACATGAACTTTGGACTCCTAACTGCGTAAAAGAGGTTTTGTGTTAGAAGGCTTACGAGACCTTTTCTCGCTGGCCACAGGAGGAACCTGTAGGGTGTGACTTGCCAGCAGAGTAAACAGCCTCAGTGCTTAAGTACTTAGAGTACATAAGCGGGGACTCCGTGAGTGCGGCCAGGTTTGCCCCTGCAACAACCCCATTTCGGCCCCTCGGAAGTCTCCACAGCTGCTTGAAGAAAGAAACTTGGGAGCTACAAAGTTATAATCATATCTGCTTCTATATGCTGCACGTATGTATATGTAATGTATGGGCCTGCTACTACTTGTGTACAGGGCACAACTTTCAGACGTAGTACGTTAAGAGGAGCAGGAAGAGACGCAAACTCACTGGTCGCGGCAACAGTAACTTCAGGACGGCTGAGGAAATCAGCCGCTCTAATATATCACGAAGTACACACATGCATATAGTTGTGTACAAGGGAATTTTACGTGGACTCCATGTTACTCCATGTTATCTGAAGACTTCGCAGTCAAATTAAGAAGCGTTTTCTTGGATTTGCCCCGCAGCATTTAAGGACTGGTAGAACATAAGGATGTTAGTCGACAACCTAAAATGTGAAGCGGACTTGCTTAGTAACATTCCAAGTGTCTTCTTAAAGGCCTGCAGTCAGATGAAATTGGAAAAATGGGGTATTAAAGCTAGTGCTGAAGCAAGTTGCTTATGGACTTCCTTGGCCTATGTTGTAAAACTTAATCCCTCCTCCCGGGGGCAGGGTTTAAAATGAAATTACTGAACGAGTCTTTGATTGCATCGTCAGCACTTGACTTGAGTCAACAAAGCCCAAGTGCATTGAGACAAACACAAACTTGACTCCTTTTTGACCCAGCTCAGTAGTTACATTGCAATAATGATGATCTACATTTACCCGGCTCATAAGAATGACAGCTTAAGTTCAATGGAGTAAATAGTTGAGTGTGACTCTGCACTGACAAAAGAACAGTCAAACATTGATACGGTGACGTTTCCTGTCAGCAGCCGTCAGTTGGCTCTATCCAGATCTTTACTGTAACAGGGGTTTCTTGTGAAGTGGATAAGTCTTGACCACAGCGGAGTTGACGAATCGAAGTTTGACTGTACAACACTCTAAATAAGTGAGATGCATGTTTTTGCACCGGAAGAAAGCGCTCAGTATCGTCAAGTCCGCGGATGTTGATATGCGGGGCACACCGTGCACACCCGGTTGAGGTGCTGGGTGCTTCAGCAAAGATGAGAGGTGCCAGGCAGCAATGCTTGACCCGGCCACTCTCCAAGACAGGGGGGGGGGCTGCAACTGGGTGTACATCAGCCTATAGATGTATTTAGCCAAAAAGGCGGTGCTTGCATGATCCAACTTCCTCTTCGTTGTGTTCTGGGGGAAGCGGGAAGAGACTTTGTCATTCAGGAACAGAGATTTGGACTGCAGTGCTAAGCTGGACGTGACCGATTAATTCGCTGTAGTGAATCATGATCAACTCGAGCTTGCACGGTCGAGCGGCAAAGACACGCTCGGGCCCAAGGTGAAGGCCCTGCACACGTTCGCCACGTCGCTCTCGTCCAAGTCTCTGCAAGCCTCTTGGATGACATTTTTCAAGCTTCGATGTTGGAATGAGGCTTCTTCCCCATGTTTGAAGCAAGGACGCTGCCAAGGCTGTCGTAATCAACAGCATCACAGATCATGATAATGACCATTTTTTTCTCCTCCCTAGTGCAGAAGCTCGGATTGGTCGAGCTGGTGAGAGTAAAGTTTGAAGCAGATCGACAAAAAACTTTGGGTGCATCCCCATGAGACGTGTCTTTCTTCCCCATATCTCAGTTGCTCCAAAGTAAGTGGCGGGAAATTCAAAATTAGAATTTCCCGACACCACCGGTTTATTGTCATTTCAAGCAGCCTTACGAAATTCTGTTTCAAAACTCTAGGAAGCTTCTTAATTTTTTCTTCTTGCAAAGCTCGAACATTGGTGTCTGATAAGAACATATGTATCCTTGTCGCTTGGCCCGCGGGCCTGCGGGCTGCAGCTTGATCCACCCCGACGATTCAACATTGACAGAAAAGTTTGAACTCCTCAGAGAGAATCTTAGACTTGCTGGCCCCGAGCAACGGCTGCACCCAGCGGCAGCAGCTGCGACCCAAACCCGAAGTCCCCTCACACTTTGTTGGATGAGATTTAGCATTTGGCTGCTGTAAGGTTTTTCTTTTTTGATCCTATTATTACGAGGTTAAGTGGAATCGTTGTAGAAACCAGAAAAGGATGAAATTTTTTCTGCCAAGCCCTTCTTTGTCAACATTCAGGCTTCCAAAAAGCGAACCCGCGTGTCAGCTGTTTGGAGCACTTTTGGCCTTACGATTGAAGAACTGTTGTGTCAACGTGTCCGACTTTGGCAAGTCCCCCGAGAGGACTTTCCAGGGCTTTGATGGGCTCCCTCCAGTGGGTCCCCCAGTAGCCAGCACTGCAGTTTCAGGTCTGCTGAGGCTGAGTAGCGCAGATGTACAGTGCAATGCTGCAGTAAGGACCCGAAAGTCACGGGTCTCCACCACTTTCCATCGTTCGTCTGGAGCTGCACTATCACACTATTTAAGATTTCTCTCTCTTTTCTTATCTGTCTCTGTAATTTTTTTGGCACAAGGGTTAAGCCAATACTGCCCTGTCTATTTACTCTCGCGTAGGTGATCTACACTATCACTTCATATCAGAGTCATCGAGAAAGAGTGGGATATAAAGTGAGAGCAGGTAAAAGTGTGAGTGAGCACACCAGCCCAGGTCAGCCTGCTAGCCCACCCAGCAAAAGACAGCCCAGCCAGCCAAGGTCAGCCGGGCCACCTGCTCAGTCAGTATAGCCAGGTGATAGCATGCAGGAGCTCTCTCACTAAAAAGACAAAGATTTTTAAGTCCTCGAAATGGTGATAGTGGCGAAATCCCTGTGTGCAACTACAAATTTCCTTTGTGTAAAGTGCTCAGGTAGCTGGTAGCTTTGCCTAGGAAGATGAGATCTGCCCTCGTGCCGTCAAGCCCATCTTGGACCAATAAGGTGCTCCTTGACAAGGAGGGACTATATAATTATTAATGCACTTTCTCGCTGCTTCATAAATTCCCTTAGGTCGTCAGTTGACAGAGAACAAGTGCGGTGCGTGCGTGTCAGGGTACCCACGTCAAGAGATTGGGGAATGCAGAGCACAATTGTTGCCCATGGTAACATTGCAGGCCTTTTCCTCAGCGAAGAAGCCATTCTTTGGCTTGTCTTATGCCTCTGATGCAGGAGGTGATTTCCTCTGTGGCCGTTGCTGACACGGAGAAACTCGATTTCTCCCAAATTGGAATCAAAAAAACCTCGAAAAAGCGCAAAAGTGCAGTGGGAAGACTAATATTGAAGGTCAATGCAAAGCCTTTATGTGTCTGGAGCACTTGACATATCCGATTGGCCTTTTTATTGGCCAACAGCCTATAAAAATTCCCTTATTTCCACAGCCATGATGTCATTCCCATTGTGATGGGCGCCCGCCCTCAGGACTACGAGCGCAGCGCCCCCTTTCACTCCTTTATTCACGTCGACGACTTCGACGGGCCGGAGGACCTCGCCAAGTACCTCCACGTGCTCGATCAGGACGACCAGCTGTACAACGAGTACTTCCAGTGGAAAGTGAGTGCTGTACTTGAATTCGTGTGTGTGGTGTGTGCAGCTGCTGCCGGTACAGAACGCGTCAGGGTCATCCCGGTGGTGAACGAGAATCCCTTGACCAACGTCTCACCGAGGTCAGGCAGCAACTTTGGGCAGACTCTGCCGTTGTTGTTCCACTTGGCGATGTTTGACCCCATTTGAGAGCTGGACAGAACACTGTCCTGCCAAAATATGAACTTCATTCTGGTCTCGTTTGGCAACCCTGTCCTTCTCCCCCCCCCCCCCCCAGAAAGATTTAATCGAAATTCAATTTGAATTGGATTCGAGTCTGATTCCTATCCAAAAATGTTATGGACTCAGATTGATGACACTCACTACTCGATTCACTCGTCTTTTAGTGATTCCGCTGCCATCATTTTGCTTCTGGAGACCAGTCCAGATTCGCAGGCGTCCATGCCTCCATAATCCATTCCCAGCAAGGTGGTGCAAAACATATTCGCATCCGGGAGCATTTGCAGAATCGACCCCTTTGGAAAGTCATGACTGTAATTTGAAGCACGTCTTATCTCCAGAGTGACTCTAGTGCTGACGCACCCGGTCCTTATGCAGCACTGGACGTGTGACGCATGCTGCGCCAAGCCCCAGAGTGAGTTTTACCCTGAACGGTAGTTTTGAACTTTCCCGGAAAGTTAAGAATTCGACGGAAATGAGAAAGTGTCAGAAGTTTGCGCGGTGCAAAAAGTTATCCACAGAGCGATTTCGCAGCGTAATCTTGTTACCCTGTGACGGCCAGAAGGGAAATATACGTTCTGTATGGCACACACTGTACATACATAATGATTCTTCTGCTCCAGGGCACAGGCCAATTCATCAATACCAAGTTCTTCTGCCGGGTGTGCGCGCTCCTGCACGACCCCAAGGTCAGCAACAAGGGCGGAGACTTGTCCTCCGACGCCCAATACTACGAGGACATAAACAAGTGGTGGCGCGGCCCCGGGACCTGCATCAACGGCAGCTGGCGCAAGTTCAGCCAGGCGCTCAAGGCCAAGGAGAACAAACGTGTGCCAAAGGTGACGGACACGCCGGCGGAGCAGGAAGACAAGGAGGCAAAGCTCCCTTGAAGAGTGTCCGACAGAGACTGGACGATCACCCATAGTACACAGACACTACGTAAGGGGGGGGGGAGGCAAGTGAGGGGGAAGGGGAAACCTTTCAGGGACTTTCCAACTATCAAGCTGACCCACGTACGTGGAACAGAACTTGCACATTGAGTGTTTTTGGGTCCTTTTTGTGCGAACTCCTGAACGCTTGTGTCGCGCTTGCCCAGACAGTTGACGCTTGCCCTAGGCTAGGTCGAAAAGGTACTTCTACTAAGGGGGGGGGGGAAGAACATTTTTTGGCCTGGGTTTTCGGCCTTCGGCTAAAATAATACGATTTTACTGAAAACATTTTGTTTTTATGAGCCACTTTCTATGGGTACTTTCAACGCAAAGTTCCTGCATAACATACTCCATGTGGTGTAAGTGCAGCGGACACTCCTTTTTTTCAGTCATAACTTTCCACTGGATCAAGCTATAGAAGTGGTTCACCCCACGTTGGAAAGCTAAGGATCTTTAAAACTGAACTGATACACAGTTTTGCTCTAGGGCCACTCGTTTCTGCAATACACAGTCAACTTCTATGTAATAAACTTTGCCAAAGAAGCTGATTTTGCATCTTTGAGTGCTCAAAGAAAACGCCCATGATAAAAAGTTGAGAAAAAAATGTTTTTAGTAAGATGTTAAAATTTTGGCCAAGGGCTCATTTCCCCGCAGGAAGCAGCAAAAGTGAAACTTTCGAACTAGCCTAGTCCGCACCAACAAGTTATCGTATGTAGCAACAAATGCTTCTTCGCATTCGCTGACACAGATCTGTCTTCATGAATCTCTTTATCAGTTGTTCTTTTCGTTGCTCAACAGAGAGAGAAAATGACACTTAAACAACATCGTCAGTAATCATTGACCCAGGCCTGAATGCTGTGGGTCAAAGAGGTGAGATCTTTCTTATCGTTTTCTATGATGGTCCCGTGAAAGAAGAGACTGTGATGCTCTAATCCTGTCAACGTCGTCCCAATACATTCTTTTCTTTAAATGGCAGACGTTAGTTAAGTTGTTGTCAGAGATTTGTTTGTACAAGTACCAACGCCACTAAAATGACACGTGACTGACGTCGCTCACGCGTGTGTGTGTGTGTTGTGCGTTGGACTGTGGGTGTATTACTTATATATGTCCAGATATGACTTCTCGATCCTTGATAGAGATCGCCCAAGATTCATTCCATAAAGATTGTATTAGACTAGCGAGACCTTGATGTATTGATCTTTTTGTTTTGTTTTTGTTCCATCATGAAATGCTTCTTCCAGTCTGTGATTGTTATTACATAAGCTCAACAGTTGCAAATAAACGTCCTTGGGAGTCACCTCATATTATACAGAAGGACTCTTGGAGCAGAAATCACGGCCATTCCTTGTGTGCTGACGGCAACAACATGTGCAACAACTCAAAAGCCACTCTCAGCCCGTCCGGGCTCGCGGAGGGAGGCTCCTCCAACCAGCAGACCGGTCACATCTGGCGGAGTCAGTACAACGTACGAATTAGACTATTGAAAGAGATTTGAGCTGCCTGCGTTATATTTTTTAAGAATTTTCTTAGTTCCTAGGACGAGCAGGGAAAAGATCTTGTACAAAGCACCACAGTACAAAGAGTCACAGACTAGAGTATCGACCCCCTTGCTCTGCAGTGACTAATCGAGCGAGTGTAATAATTCCTTTTTGCCTAAATATCTGATCCTGCCTCCAATATGCAATTTTGTCCTGAGTGGAGTAAACAACTTTGCTAATGACTCAAGCTTTCCAAAGAGATAAAGAGCCTTTCTGCAGCTGCCCCAATAAACAAAGTAAGGTTCTTTACGGGAGGTCCTGGACCAAGTCCAATACATAAACACTACATAGGCAAAGGTGGTGGCAGTGCCTTAAATATGCACTTTTACTTAAAGTGAAGAAATCAGATTTGACGGCAAATGCTTCGAGCTTTCCAACAATCTCAAGTGCATTTCTGTCGCTGCACAATCGACAGTGTTACATTTTGTCATGTTGGGGACAACAAAGACTTCGTGTTCGGTTACTGGCTCTTTTCATGTGACATTTTACCAATGCATTGCGAATTACATAGGTCTCTTTCACCATTTTTTACTTCTTCTGAATAATAAGTAAATGTAGCGTAGCAAATTGTAGGGTGCCAATACTCTAGTCCTTGACTATTGGTGTTCGATTCACTAGGTGCAGTGAATCACTTAACAGCAACGTTGCTGGGAAATACACAAAGCAGGCCCAGACGGTTTTCGGCCAGGCCCACCTGGGACGAAAAACAAACAAACGGAACAAAAAGAGAGAGAAAGTGCACAGTCGAGTAACAAATCTGGCGTCGAATTACAAATTGCGCGGCAGTAATGTGCGCCCCGATATTTTCCTGATTTTCCTGATTTTCCTCTCTGACTTGGCCATATTTTGTCCTCAGGCCTCGGACGAGCACATTGAGGCCTCAAGCTGGTCAAATTTGCTCAGTCAAAACCCGGAAAATGGAGCGCTCCAGTGCGGCCTGGCAATGAAGAGTCAATAACGCTACTCATTGATCAACATTGGTCCCCTTTTCAGCACTCATGGGGGAAACTTGCAACACCAATGCAGGACACTTATGCCGGCCAGCGCTCAAACTCCCTGTAGGCAGTCGAGACGGAGGGCAGAATTGGCGTGGGGTGGATGGAAGACCAGGCTGGGGGTCAGGCCCTCCAAGGAGTACAATGCCCCCCTCACATGTGACGCACATTCAGAAAATCAAGGCGCTTAACTACAACTTACTGCTGCGCATTGGCCTTGCGGCCTTGGGATGCCAAGGCGCTGTCGAAGCTCAGACTCGAGACATATTGTCGTGCAATAAGCATTGGGAATGTATAATTGATGTAACATGACACGTTAAATGCCTGTTGTACTCTGACTCCAGTGCTCGTGCCTCAAAGCGAAGGTCTACGCTCAAGATGGCCTTGGTGCTGAGGCGTTCCATTGTGAGGCCGATCCATTGGGCTGATGATCCAGTCCAACGACTTGGGGAACGTCTCCTCGTAGTGAGACGACTTCGTCGTCGTCGCCGTCGTAGCAGACTCCCTAGTTTTTGGCCGGCAATGGGGCTGGTAGGCCTTATGCGTTCCAAAGGAGGCATCTCTAGTAGTCGAGTCGGTTCCCCATTCCCGCCAAACTCAGAAGGTCGCAGCGCTGAGCACTGACGCCTCCGTGACCGACGAATCCATCGGCTTTGACGTGTGCGCGGTCGCGGCCGGGCAGACAGTCTCAGGCATAACTTATGCCGTATGCATGAAGCAGTTGCATCAACGTGTGAGGAAACCGCAGTGGCTGCTTAACTTTCCAACTGTCAGTGCGCTTTCATGTCGAGCATAGTTTCAATTTGCATGAATATGATAAGTGGAAATTTTACTTTCACACTCTATTTTTACTTTTTCTAAAAAAAAAGTGGCAGACAGACTTTTTTTAGGCTCGAAGGCCGATATCCCATGTCACAGAGCACCTGGCAACTTATTCAAGCAAAAAATGAAGTTGAAAAGGCCTGGAAGGCCCTTTTCAGACCCCTGAAGCACGGCTGGTTTCGTGTGGCTGTCGGTCCAGTGGGCCCAGAAGATGACGCAGCAGAAGAAAATGGTTGATCCAGACCACTGATTTTTCTTCACATTTTGTTCTGTGGTGACCGGAGACAGATTGCAGAGGTCTGGATGCAAAATGTCCCTTTTTGTCAGTGAAATCTGTTGCCTCGAGGTGACGAATTTTTCTTAGTTTCCCCCAAATTCCGATAGTTGACTGCCTGCACAGCCGCAGCCAGCGCGAGTTTCTGCACACATACGTACAGGGTGTTCAAGAATGTGGAAAATGCTTCCCTGATCGACTATTGGAGCATCATATGAAGCAATGTTATATGCCAATAGCGTTGCATTAACGTTAGCGAGAGCATCATAACGTTATGAAGCATCATATGAAGGGATATAAAGAAACCTAATCTTGTGGCGATCAATGTCTGATAGTGAGCAAAGAAGTATCTGCTCAAGACAGTGAACTCAGGGTTGCCATTCTGCTCAGGGGACCGAGTCAGAAGATGCCAGAAAAAAGTGAGTCAGTTGCCCCGCACTCGGATTATGGACTGGTTGACCTCTAGTGCCACTGACTAAAGTATCTGTGTAACCTTTACTTTTTAAAATAAAGTGCAGAAAAAAGTCCCATGACTTTTCATACATGTAATGGCTGTAAAGAGAACCTGGTATCCCCCCTCAGCTTTAGCCGCTCCTTTTTTAAAGCTACTTAATGACAAATCTCGTTTGGACAGTGAAGTTCCTGGGATATGAGACCTCTCCTCGCTGCTGAAGTTGATCCTGCTGCCGCAAGACACGTTTCATCAATGCTGGAGGCAGTCGAAGTAGCTCAAGTCGATGGGACGCCAACTTTTGCACACCCAGTACATGTTTTGCACATACAGTGTCCCTGAGAAACTTCTTCGCATTCAGTGCCAGTGACAGATGAAAAAAGTGTGAGGGAAGATGAGACAAGAAAAGAATCCCTCCTGGTAAGAATGACTTGATATTTGATGAGATCTTAAAGGTAACCTGGTTCAATGGATGATTTAAGCACTTCTGCCAAAGATCAGGTTGCTGAGACACTGAAGAGAGATGCTAGGACAGTCAGGAGACGGCGGCCGCAGCTGAGATGTTGGCCGCAGTTGAGGCGGAGGCCACAGCTCCGTCAGCGTCAGGACCTCCAGGATGGACCCAGATCAGGTCGCCTCCAGAAGACTCACGTTGTGGCTAGGCAAGGTGATCATCACCTTGGGCCTATGAAAACTCTGAAGCAACATTGGCTGCTCGACTGACTCCAAGGGGTCATTCTGTGTCCGGGAAGACCTGGGACCGTGACTGCTTCGCACAGAGCAGTGTCAGAGCCGCACTTCGTCGTGTCCAAGCAGTCGGTGGCACCAACGCAGTAGACCAGCTCTGTCCAGGAAGGGAGAGACGTGGAACACCTCTGGGCAGTCCTTGAAGAAGAGGTCACCGAAATGAAGCCTCCTTCAGCACTTGAACAGCCTAAGCAGCAGCTGAAGTCTGTGTGGTCAAGTGTTGGCCCTTAAGTTCTGGAGAACACTTGAACAGCCTTGTGCTGAAGAAGAAGGGCGCTGCCTTCCAGTACTACCAGTAGGTGAATCTATCGGAAAATGTCTGGTTGGCCTACGTTGTGTCAGCGTGGGTTCAAGCACTACTTCTCGGAGCTGGGCGAAACTTTCTTGCCACACTGTAGTGTCGTGCTAGATGTGCAAGTCATACGTTTCGTGTACCGGGTGCTGCATATTTATCCGTGGCTCTGTTATCGCAGCCTCCTAGTAGCAATCCTGAGATCGATGGGGCGCAACATCTTTTTTCTATCCGACTGTTTGGAGCATTTTTGTGTGAAAGTAACTTGTGTTTCTGACAGGAAGTCAAACACGAACAACAAGTTAACATTTAAAACTTGCTGCGTTTGAGCTGCCATTTCAACTCCAGCGACCGTTTTTTTTATTTTAGTGTTCAAAGCTACATACGAGAAAGCAATTGTTTTTTGAAAAGGCAACTTCGTAACATTAGCCTTTTCTGTAAATTCGCTTCTTTCCATGACGTTTGTTGCAAGCATCGGGGACTGTAACAGGTGTCAATAGAAAGGTAAATATATATGCTTCAATCGGCCTCTGTGATTGTTTAATTTCCCTCATTTTCACGATCAAAACAAACAACTCAACTCACTTGAATTACTTTTAATTTTTTTGAGCAGAAGCTTGTGAAGGTCATCGGCGAGCGTGTCCTCAGATTCTTTGAAAAGTGCTCATTTTTATTATGTTATTATATCCCAAAACTAGTGACAATAAACATTTATAGCGGCAGTTCAAATATGATAACATATTTCTCTCACCGCAAGCGGACTTTATCTTGGAAATGCTGCGACAATGTTGATGGGAGTTTCGACCATCATCAGCGTCGCCTAGAAGAGGAAGCCGTGCAGGGTCAACTCCTGCCTGACGTACGACTCGCGGTCCTTCGTCAGCTGCCGGTCAGCGTCACCAAATACCCATACCGACCACGGTGAAGCCAAATGAAGCAGCAACGGAGAAAGATCTTGAACGAGGGAGAGAATAACGCTAAAAGCAGTAATGGGCCCACTTCGAGCGTACAAAATGGGCCTTCTTTTTTAGTGTCAATAAAGCAAGTTATGGGATATTTTCTTTGGAAATTGCTTGAGTCCAGACAAAACAACACGAACATTGATGTTGCAACCACAAGGAATTCCTCAAGTGATGCTGGAGACAAGAGACAAAAGACAGCCTAGCTACTTCAAAGTCCCTGGGGATGAAGCTTCTCCTGTGACATCGTCAGTCAAAAACTCCACCAGATTTCTTCCTCAGCTGGAATTAGCAGTAGATAATTTATGGGGATTAAATACTTGTAAGCGCAGGATGTCCCGAAGGTTCTTCTCGCCGTCTTTGGTATTAAAAAAGTCGTAAGTTTAAAACTAATGAACTGCAGAACTTGACACTGCTGTATCATAATCGTTGACCTAAGCTAGTTGAAATTCTGAACCTCTTCAGAGGGGAGGCTGCAAAATAAGTTGGGAATAAGGTGAGTTCGAGGCTCCTCTCAGGATTTGAGATTGATTTATCGGACGAGAACCTCTCCAGAGGGACAGAAGTCAGTGTAAAGTTGAATTCCTCGCACCCCACAAGGATCCCCTTTGCTCTTTGTCCTCAATGTCACCTTCCTCGTGCTTGCTCTCATTTTGCAAGTAAAGGAGGAGTTGATTCATGTCTTGATCAAGATCCTTGACCTGAGCTTGCCACCGACACTGTCAAGGTCATCTGGTCTTCACACAAAGCTTCCTCAAAGGAGTCTTGCAAATCTTCCTGTGAGGCTTCATCTATTTGAACTGGACTTCCTGGTCTTTGCACCAGAACTACCTTGGGAACTACCTTGGGCAGAAGGACTGCGAGGCATCGGGTCAAAGCCATCATGGATATCCGACCATGGCCAAACTAGAGCAACACGAGCAGCAAACAAACTTGTTCAGGATTGAAAAACTGAATTGTCAGACAATCCTCCTCGTTGAGGCTCTCAAGCTCATGGACATTCTCATGATCGTCTGCAGTCTTATTCAGTCTTGATCTTATTTGTCGCAAAGAAGGGCACCAAAATGACGTTTTCTTGCCCAAGGCAACATCACTACTTCCAACAATGAAAGATGAAATGAAAAAATGATGAAAACTTATCATCACTCTCAAACTCAAGTTTTCACGGATATTTGAAAAACAAGCTGGGCGTGCCCTTCTTCAAGAGACCGTGAAAGCCAAAGATATCCTTTGTGTAGCAATTGTCTAGCCCTGACCTTGCAGTGAAGCACAAAAAAACTGGACTATGGATGACTGAAGCAACATCATGCCGACTGTAAGAATTCAATCCAAGCTGCTCTGTATAGTCCATGTTCTTTGAGGCTTTTTAAGTCGAAAATGATATTGTTTGGACACACGATCCACGTGCTGTTCCATCCCCTTTAAATCGAAACACTTGCTTGCTTTGATATTTTGAGGGTCTCAATGGATCCTACAGGGCTGTTACAACTCCGTCCTGGAACCCACAGTGGTCGCAGTGTGACCTAAGAGTGACACATGCACAATGGACTTCTCCTGTCGTGAAGAGCAGCTACGTGAACGAGGCCTGATTTCCCCCTGAAACACTTGGCCGGACGCATCAGCAGCTGTCTCGGTGCAGAAATCGGCTCATGTTGCCAGTGCAACCACAGGAGTTCAGTGAAAACGACTTTGAGTTGCACGGGAGTGCATCTGAAGATACCTGTATCACTGTAGAAGAGCTGAACCATAGTGAAAGGGGGCCGTCTCTTGACATCATTTCAGTACTGAACGGTGACGGATGACCTGGTGACCCGGACAGAGATGCTTTTGCACATGCTGGAGTGAAGGCTTTTCTTCACTTGGACGGCGACGTTTTGCAAGACCAATGGCAACTGCTGTGACTACGGAAATCCAGGAAGAGATCACCGAGGCTCGTCAATTTCTTTGTCACAAATCTTCCATTTGACAGTCCAAACTGACAGGTGTACCAAGCGGACGCAACCAGAACATGTCTGCTACGCGTGCAGGAAGAGGTGATTCCTACGCCAGCGATCAAGATGGCCTCTGAGGACCTCCTCAAAGGACTCCTCAACTTTGTCAACCAGGACGTGTGACCGTTACCATGACACTGGACTTGGGAGATCTTCCAATAGCAAATGTGTTCGCGTCTGGCCGCAGACTAGGGAGCTCCAGACAAAGAAACTCATCTAAAGCTTATTCAGTCTTCTCCGCTTTCGCCATCATTTCCTTGAGCAAGGACGAATTCCATTAGATTGTACAGTAAAACTCAGATTTGATCCATTTTTCTCAGACGACCGAATGTAGTCAATCACAAAATTGGGGCACGTTTGATTTGGTCAATACTTAGATGCAAAAACGGTCCCAACAGGTTGAAGGTCGTCAACACATCGTACAAGTAGCCAACTAATATTTTTCTTTCAATCTGAGCAAATGTAGATTGCTTTCAAGTCTTCCGACGCTATAGTTTAGTGGGATAGTTTGGTGCAGTATACATGATATCCTGTGATTTTAGTCGACTTGCCCCACTCCTGACTGACTGACTAAATCGGGCTCTTACTGTACGGAAAGTATGTGCTGAGGAGAGTATCCTGGGGCTTTTTTCCTTGGGTAGAATCGAGTCTAGCCAATGATTGTCTCTGCAGGGGCTCCGATGGAAAAATCATTGGTCGAGATCAAAGTCATCAGGATAAAATAGCCACACGAAAAGCCTCAACATCTCGTTCTAGTGCTAGGAAAAAAGATGCTTTCCATTCAGGATATACGTATATGCTTTGCAGTACTGTGGCCGGCAGGTGAACGTTCTTTTTTATTTATCACGCATAACTTGAGAAAAGTGTTGATAAACAATGCTCTGAAGAAGATCATTATTCATTCATGCAAAACCTTATGCAGTTGCACTCGATTGCTGAAGTAGAATGATAGTCTTCGTTTGTAAAGTCTTGCTGTTTGCTCTGTTGGGAGGCAACCTTGTCGGGCTTGTTCAAGGAGAGCTGGGCAAGTATTGGGTGCTCACGTACAGGGGTTTTTTTTGCACGCATGTGAAATCTTTTTTCAGAGCCTCTGTCGATTCTTGATCAAGAGAAGAGTCCTGCAGCCTCTGATGATACATTTGACCTTGAAGGTTTGGCGAAAAAGGCCGCAAATGTCTGGAGCAACTAAACAGATCTGCTTCCAGATGCTGAGCGTCAGGACTTGTGGCCCAATGAAAGGCCTGACAGCAACAGGCCGGACCTGCTTTCCTCGGGCAGAGATGTAATCCTGACCCCTCACTTGACAGGGAGAAGTAACGAGTCCAGTTGCTGTTCAGTGCGTATGAGTACGTTCATGTCATCGCCATTTGTAGGTGCAAGATCTTCTCCTGCGAGAGGATGGGGTCACAGTGGTGAAAGAACTGCACTGTATAAGAGTCTTAGGTCAGGTGCGCTGATCTCCCAGGTAGGTGCAGGTCAAGGGAGCGCAAGGAAAAGGCCAAGAAGGAGTAGGCAACGCCACGGAGCGGTCGTCGTTGATCAGGACGCCCGTGTCATATATCAGGTGCTGCACGGAGTCCGGTGACGTACAGGAAGGCAACAGTATGAGCTAAGTCATTCATCTAGAACGGCGACAGCTTCAGGCCCACAGCAATGAGGATCATGAATCCTTCTGGGAGACCGTCCAGGCAGAAGTCCGCGCCGGCTGCTGCCAGCTCCGAGTGCAAGAAGAGGATCGCTCAGCTGAAGAAGGACAACATGAAAGAATGGGAGAGCAGACAGTGCGTGAAAGAGGAAGCTCTGGTGGAGAAGGAGAACGCCAAGGCGACGTTGGACGTCGAGGGGACGAGGGGCAGGCGGCTCAGGCGGAACTTCTTGCAGAGCAAGATTGTCGAGACGGAGCAGATGGACGGTTCCGTTGAGGAAATGTGCTTGAGCAACTCCCAGATGAGTACGTCGATCCATGCCTGATTCTCATCTTCCACAATCTCATCGGAGTCTTTTCCTTGAACGTGCAGGCAAGTTCAGGGACGGTAAGTCTATCTCAAACCTACAGGGTAAACAAAAAGTCCGATATCCTCTTCTGGTTGGAGCCCTGCTGATCCACCCTGTTCACCGTCGTCTCTTTTTCCGACGGACCCTCTTTTTGACTCACGTACGTATGCACACACCCATGCATTAACGTTAAGGACACTTCAGAGATCGACGTGGGCAACTTCTTCCATCGGATGTTCATGAGCGCGCTCGTCACCCTCAAAGCTCAGGCCACTGGTAAAAGAGAATTACAGTGGAAGCCGTTTAAAAAGTTAATCTTGCTCTGGCAGACGACTCAACCATGCACGTAGATTCGAGTGGGTGACTCTTCCATGCGCACATCTCCCTCTTAAGCGGCCTCCACTGTACCTGAAGGCCCTATTCAATTGCTTTTACTCACCTTCTCCGTCCACCTAGGTGAGATGGACCTGTTGTACTCCATGTCTGACGGCATCGTTGACGCACTGGCAATCGCTATGGAAGATGTCTTAGGTATTTAGCTCAGGAGATGCTATAACTTTACGTCGGAACGTTAACTCATTGTGCTTACTCACTGCAGGGAGAGACATTCATGGTGAGGACCTTTTTCTCTTGGAGTTACTCATGCTGTACATTCTCATCAACCACGAGGTCGTCTCCCCCCACAGGCAACGTGGAGAACAACGCCGTCAGGCACTGCGTGTGGCACGACGGGTTCTACAGGTCCGGGGAGAGGATCAGACTGTGCGACATGTGCTACTTCTCGTGCCGGGGCGGGCTCTGGGTCAAGGCCTTGTGCGACAGAAGTGAGGACTAAGAGAAAGAAAGTGTACCAGACGCAGTCACAAAGTGATGGCGTCAGACTGCAAGTTCCAGAACGAGACCATCAAGGACGGCGACGACATCCAGGTTTGCCACGACTGTCTCTACAACTGTCAGTCTGGCACGCCCAAGGAGGTTCTCTGCCAGAAGCCACAGGAGCAACCCTCGAAACGTGTCTCGAGCGGCGTCTCACCCAGAGAAGTTCCTCCATCCAGTGACTGTGGTATGAGATGAAACACCGAAAGAGCCTTGGAAAGTAAGGAAAGGTTTTCATGAAAGTCTCGTGGTTGCAGATGACGGCGACAAAGCCGGTTGCCGGAACGAGAAAGCGCCCGATGACGGTACGATGACCAGTTTTAAGCTTTTCTGTGACCTCACAGTTCATATTCCTTAGTGTTTAAGTAAGTCTGCCTGTCACCCCGTTCCCTTGGTGACTTTTCTTAAGCTTTAAATCGTCCTGCTGTTCCCTGCAGTGTGCTTCGACTCCCGTGGGGTCAAGCTGGCCGACGACTCCACGGTCGGGTGCGGGCGTCATCGTCGCTGCAGGTGCATCTGCATAAACGGGAGGGTCGTCTCGAAGAAGTGCAGGAGAGGATGTCGACGGCGTGCAAGGAGTAAAAGGACAGGCACGAGAGCAGTTGGTAGAGGCTGGCTTGAACCTTCGTCTCTTGCAGCTACCACCAAAGCGCCGACAACTGCCGAGCAGTCAGGGACAACGACGGCAAGCACTTCAACCAGTACAAGTAGGAGCCTCCAGCGTAGATGTAGATAGCAAATATACATTGTACAATAATGTTCTACGCCCCTGATGGATGAAGGGAGCAGTTGTGGACACTAGGATTTATTTAGCCCCATCTAAATAAACTGTTCGTGTACAGGGTGCGTCAGAATTTGCGTCAGTCATGTGAAGAGTGCATTATATTTCCTTGAAAAAAACAAAACTCGGGATATTTCTTTCTGTGAGGACAGAAATGACTGACGCTAATTCTGACGCACCCCGAATATAGCAACGCATCGATGCACTTCTGGTCCAGGCTGGCCTGATCCAGGATGCCGCACTTCTGGCAGCACCTCCAGTAGGTCACGCTTGATAGCCAAGCAGTTGGGGGACTCGATGACGAAATCTCGTAGGCCTCACCGTGAATGTACGTGTATCTCTAACGTTATGTGCACGCTATGTACGCAAGACCCGCCTGTAGGGAAGAAGTCCCGAGAGAGACGCAAGCAGGACGCTGTCACGGAGGCCTTTGCCAGAACGGAGGAGGAGGAGGGCGTGGACGACGTGGATGGAGCACATCTGCAATTGGACAAAGGTTCTTCGTCCATCAAGTCAAACCCTTCAATTGGAGCTGTAGTTTTGTTGCACCACCTTCAGCGTCCAGCGGAGAAGACAGTGAGCAGCTGAAAAAAGAGGCCATCCATGAGATCATTGACAAACTTGACCAGGAGCTGGAGCGGGAGCAAAGGAGGACGAAGAATTCTACACTTCAGGGTGAGACTGACATTGTGTGGTTCTGTACACAAGTAAGTAGCTGCAAATGTCGTTGAGGGACTGGCCGAAAGCTCCAGCTCAAGTCTGCCTCGAAGCAGTCCCAGAACAGCATGAGTCTGGAGAGGAACCGCGATCCAGAAGCTGGATTGCCACTTCCACGCGATGCTGGAGACCAGCGACAAAGACAGAGCAGCTTATTCAAAGTCACTGGGGATGGAGCTTCAGTCGAAAACTCCACCAGATTCCTTGATCGGCTGGATTTAGCGGATGACAATGACTCAGATGAAATGCAGGTACCTGAATCAGCTGAAAAGACGTACAGTTCTTGCCGTAAATAGTTGCTAAGACGTTGCTAGGTTCTGTGAAGCAGCAAAAAGAGAGCGACAGGGTGCCAATTTGCCTTCATTACAACATGCTTCAGTACAATATTTCAGGCCTCGTCATCATGCTCGATGCAATTACTTACGGCAAGGACTGTACAAATGTACGTTACGTCTGTAGATCTGCAGGGTGGGTACAATCACGAGAACCATCAAGTTATGAACTTAAAAAAGTGTTTGATGTCAGAAGTGCTGACAACAAAATACCACATAATCTAATGCAATAGTCCAGTCCTCATAAATAGTCGGGGTTGCCACATTACCAATATTCGTGAGTGATTTTGAACGGGTCTCAGTGATTGATCACGTTCAGGTAGGAGATATCGCGGGTCGGAGTCAGGAGGACGAGGACGTCAACAAGTTACACCACTGGGATGAGAACAGCGAAGCTCTGAATGGAACGGAAGCAGCGGGTCTCTTCGTCCTGTTCTCTGATCTTGGAGATCAATGACATCTCTCTTCCCTTCATTCAGGTCCGGGTGATGCCGACAGCAAAGCCGACGACGACATCGGGGACGACGACTACGACATCGGCGACGACTACGACATCGGCGACGACTACGACACTGACGACAACTACGACACTGACGACAACTACGACATTGACGACGATGACTTCTACACACTCAACCCCGCAGACACGTAGCTGCTTGGCCCGGTCTGCCACGCCTCTGCCTTTGCAGCGTCGATTACATTTGACTTCGCTGTATTTGTAGTGAGAGTTCGAAATACATCGTAAAAAGGATGTAAGGATCGCTTGGGGACTGCTAAAAATGATTCTCATAAGTGTCTGGTCCTCGTGTCCGTCCGTAGTAAAAAGTAACGTCCACGAAGGCTGTTATGTGGACTCAAGGCAGGTTTGCCATGGACCTGACAACGCTTTAGCCTCCTTTTTTGCTTTGCTAAGCAGCTTCTCCCGTCAAGAAAGACTTTTAAATGATCGCCCACTTAACATTTCGGGCAAGAATCGAGCCTTCATCCCTAGATATATATAAAAGGACAGCCCCTTGTGTTCGTGTGTCTGTCTGTCTGTCTGTCTGTCTGTCTGTCCGCGGCTGGTTTCTGCCATCTCACGGCTGACGGGCCCTTTGCGCGCGAAGCGCATGGCAGACAGACGGACAGACGGACACATGCGCAGCGCTTTATATTTTTTCCTACCCAACAAAGTGGGGAGTGAGTAAGTGCTAGTTTCCACTTAAAACTCATTCTTCTAAGAACGATGAGAACAAATAGAAGTCCTGTTTTGTCAACTGTCAAAAGATCTGTTTTCTGCATCAGACCTTTAGGGTTGACACAGTTAAACAAGTGTCACTTGTCTTTCACAAGTTTCATGTCCACCATCCCTGTGAGATCTTATGCTGCAAACCTGTTAATTTGAATTTGTTCCTGAGAAAACGATCAAATGATGCAAATATCCATTTATCCTCACATCCAGTGATGTTTGTATTCAGTGCAGCAATGGTATAATGGTAAATACTACTCCCTCCGTCTCAAGATAAGTGAGCCATGACTCCATTTTCATTTTTCCAAAATAGCTGAGCCATTAGAGATTCGTTCATCTGTTTGGTTGATTGAAGTACAAGGATGTCTTTAGGAATGTAGTTGGACAAATGTAGTAGGACATCAGTCCCATGTCGGGACCATGACTGGCTAAGATGATTTACTCTGGAGCACTGATCATGGCCATAGAACTGTATTGATTGATCATCTTGGCCTCTGCAGTGGGACATGCAAGGTCTCAAAACACTTTTTGTCTGACAGGTTTGGCTTTGTTATATTCCTGGACCAAAATCCTTCAATTTCAGAGCATAAACTGAAGTGTTGCAGACACAGCAGGTGTGATTCTGATCTCGCCTTTGAATCAACAACTTTGTTGGCACTTAACTTCATGACCTCAAGCATTTCTGATGCTGTTCAACCACCAGATCATTAAGTTAACACCAGGAATCTTTTCAGTCAAACAGCTTGTAGAATTATTATAATCTGCAAATAATTAAAGCTTTAGTTTCAAATGGTTCACTTATTTGAAAGGGAGGGAGAAGAAGGAGGGAGAAGTGAAAAACAATGCAACTTGGCAACCCTGGAGAGGTGAGTGGGTGAGAGAGGCAAGGTGGGTGAGTTGCATCCGGATCAGCCAGTTTCAAAAGCAAAAACAAAATGGATCGGGGCGCACATCGCATGGACGACACGGAGTGCTTGGTGAGCACTGAGCGCGTGGTGAACATGAAGCACGCGGACAACAACAGCAATATATCATCCAAGTCAACCAAAGTGGTTGGAGGTTGAGGATCGCGTGGTCGACGCGAAGTGCATGGACAGGGCGAAGCTGGTGGAGGGCGATCGCAGCGACGACTTCGATGGCGCGCATGGCGACGCAGACAGAAACAGCGCTTTGCAGCTTGTCCCCGACAAAGGCCGGCTACGACTTAGGCTAGTTTCTCCTGTAGGCCAACTTTGCTGGCGAACGCTCCAAAGGTCTAGTTTATTGTGTGACTGAAAGGGTTAGTCCTGTAAATAGAGCGTCAACTCCGCCACCTCCTCACTCGTCCACTACTCCTGCCACCAGATGGTGTCGTTCTCCTTATTCCACACTGAGCATTGGCCCGGTCCACTCGCTGTGCTGCTTCACCTACAGGGCGGGGTTGAACTGTGGAGATTTGTCGTGTCTACCACGTGTGTTCCTTCTTCCTTACCGCTCTCCCCAGGGCGCAGAGAGTGTTGACGACGTTGGCGATGTCCTTCTTCTCGGAGAGGTCGTTCGTCTGGAAGATGTCGCCCTTCTTCACGCCGTACTTGATCAGGGCCTGATGGAACCTGAGGAAGGACAAAGGTGGGAAAAAATGGAACTGCTTTGGGAGTCCCAGGCGTACCTGTTGACGTTCTCCATCATCTTGAAGCTTGGGCCGCTCTCGTTGATCTTGGGCACGATGCCCGGCTCGAGCTTGTTCATGAGCCTGCAGAGCATGATGCCGTCCTTGAGGCAATCCTCGAACGGCTTGCCCGGCGGAAAATTCTCGCCCAGCACGGCCTCGATCCATCGCTGGATCTCCGCCTCCTGCGCGGCGTCGCGCTTGCACAACACCTTGAACGAGAACGAGACGATCAGCAACATGGACAGCCTCACCCACGACGGCGACCACTTGGTCGTGTACTCCGTGCATTTCTCTCTCACCGGCCGCGGCATTTTCACCTCAGCAGTCAGAGACGCCAACTGAGCGGAGGATGCGATTGATCCTCAGCGTTGAGGCAAGCAGCAGGAATAATTTTCTGTGAAAATATCGAAAGACGAGCCAGAGAAAGCTTCCCCACACCGTATGAGCCGCGAATTCAGCCGAGTTGCGCCACCCTGTAGAAGGAGGGACTCGCCGGCATCACAAAGTGGCTTTTGAAGTCATTCGCGGTGTCTTCTCTGCATTGGCCTCATCTCCATCGTTGCTCTTCTGACATTTTGCAGCATTTTCGTACTCACCTCTCGAAATAGACGCGTCGACATTTTCGAGCTGTTCAACCTTCTTCCCACCACCCTGTAGATGACGACGGCCTTTAAAAAAAACAGCTTGTCCTTTGCCACTCGCACTCCTCTCCCAAATGCCGTCATGTTGGGGAAGGCAGGTGAGTCACACCTGATGCAGGCAGTCATCAGCCTTCCATTGCTTCTCCCCAGAGATATGAAAAGACTTCGGAACTTTAGGCAAAAAACCGAAATGCCTTTATCAGCCTCCTCTCCAAATCGTCAGAAAAAAAGTGCAACATTTGGAGGAACTTTGAAAGTGAAGAGAGCCTGAAATGGTATTTTCCTGACCTAAAATTCCGGCGTCTGGATATGACTGTCATGAAAAAGTCTTTAGAACCTCGCTCAAATATCATGCAGAGCAACTGACGGAAAGAGAGTAAAAAGGTCGGAAAGAAAGCTGAAGGCAAAGGTTGTGATGAGATCTATAATAAGCTAGTTTCACTATGGCTTAGTCCAATCTTTCCTCAGCCGGCCGCCAGAGGGGGGTAAAGTCTAGGGCGGGCGGCGCGGGCAGCGCCATCTGGCGGCCCAGCCAATCCAGCCTGGTCACGGCTGTCATGTTTTTGCGCTGGACGAAGTCATCACGCAAAGGGTCTTTTTTTGCTCCACCCAGATAACATCGAGAGTTTTATTTATTTATTTATTTATTTGCTGTTTTTTCACAGCTCTGCTTTTCCAGCCTCCTCCGTTGATTGATGAATGTGCCGCAAACAAGATGTTGCATCAACGCTCAAAATGGAGGGCCCAAAACTCCAGCACAGATAAGCAACTTGTTTGGGCCCCAGAAAAGCGCAGCCCAAAAGGGAGGCTCGAAAATCTCGGCCAACTGGTACGTGTAATTGGACTCTCGTTACACTCACTTCCTGGCAAGTTGGCCCTGGACAAGGTGGTCGAGAACACCGTGGGGAGCGGCGTCGTTCAATGGAAGAAGAAATCGCTGTTATGCACCAGACACGTCTATAGCAGTACATGATCGACAAAATATGTTCTTTAGCATCCATTCAGCACCGTGTGAGCCAGGAAAAAAAGCCCCGACGTCGTCCCGGGTTGCTCTACTTCGGGGCTGAACCAGCTTCTAATGTTACTGTTATGCGATCGTAAGATGTGTTTTTTAGGCCAACTGGACGCAATTGGAGGTGCATATTTTCCTTTTCTGCCCCACCCCCGACCTTATTGTTGGCACACACGATGTGCTACTCAGTCACCGGGACCCCTGAGTTGCATATGACAGAGTGAGTCCGGCGTCATCAGGTGCAAAAGGAGCAACAACACTTGCGCTTTCTCTGTCCGACCTGAAAATCGCGGAACCTCCGTTGTCTTCCGACGCCTCCCGGTGCACGCTATTGCAGGCGCTCCCGTGACCGTCGCCGCTCTGCCATTTCCCGCCGAAAACTTGTCCGCCGTCGCCGTCGCCGCCGTCGCCGCCGTCGCCGCCGTCAGAGGGGAGGCCAAGGGGAGCGCACTCGATGATCTTCAGTCGGTCGAGAGTGCTCGTAGAGGGCGGACGTGAGGACAGTAGTCTTTTTGTCGTTGTTGTTGTTGTTGTTCTGAGTGATCATGAAGAAGGACTGTTTGTGCGGACTACCCAAGTCGCCAGCAGCAGCCCGGTGAAGATCCTGGCCTACTTCTTCTTGGCCGAGGCCAACACCGTGGGCCACGACAGCAACGGTGTCGACGTCACAGCCAGAGAAGGTCCTGAACAGAGATATCACCTTCCCCCCCCCCTCCCCTTTTTTGCTTTGCTTTCGCGCTGCGCTGACAGAATGACAGAGCTGTAGAGAAAAGCCGGAATTTATTTCTCTGAACGACCTTTAAAAAATGGGAAACGCTTTGAGAGCCGTTTTCTTCTGGGTCTGCGGAAAAGAAAAAGACTGAAGTCGAATCATCCATCAGCGCGTTTAAGAGCGTTGGCTGCATTTGTCGTCCCGCCAAAGGAAAAGGAAGTCTGCATTTTTGGAGGTCCAAGCAGACATGAAGAAGTTGGCTGGTCCAGACTGAATCGGTCGATCCCAAAGCAGTTGGTTGAGTTGGGCCTTTTCCTGCGTGGAAGAGCGGGAAAATTGCGTTTTCCTGCTCCTTCTGTCTTTTGGCAAAGGCCCAGGAGAGAAAGGGTTGGGGAAAAAAGAAGAGTTGGCTGAGGAGGGACCGCCTTATACAGAGAGATTGCATTGCATGCCTCTGACTGATTAGGAGACCCTGCTGCGCGCGTGCTCTCTCTGGCTCTGTGTGTACCGTGTGAGCAAGAAAGAAAAGGGGCTGCGCACTGTGAGGCAAAACTTTCTAATCTGGGAGGAGGCAAAACTGGCAGAAATATCAGACTCTCACCCTCGCCATGACCTTCTCAATGTGTGTGCGCACCCCTTTTTTTGTCAACATAACATGATCTTTTTTTGCATTGGCAAAAAGAAAATCGGTGCTGACGAGAAGTGAGTTATGGTAGTGCAAATTGAGCAATATTTTCCAATTCTTTTTTTTTCTCTTTCCCTAGACTTGACGCATCTACTTTGACCAGAAGACGAAGGCTGACACGATCTCCTCTGCCCATAAGGGGTGAGACTTCCTTCCGGGCCAGCAGCGCGCAGAAGGACTCGGCCGAGGAGGAGAGAGGAATTTCTACCGACAGAGACGTGCATGTCATTCCTCTGTGTGGCGTCGTCGTCGTCGTCGTCGTCGTCGTCGTCGTCGTTGTCGTCGACGTCGTCGTCGTCGTCATCGTCGTCGTCGTCGTCGTGTGTGCAGTAGCAAGAGAAGGAGAAGTGGACTGACGTCTTTGAGTGGAGGAAGAAAGAAAAATATGACGAAGACGACGAGAAGGAATAACCATCGACGTTGAAAAAGAAAATCTGGTAAGTCAAAAGAGACGTTTTCCCCAATAACACGTCCTTTTTTCCTTTCTTTCTTGTGCCCGCCCCAACTGTCAGGACTCACTGCTCGTGTCAAAGGAGCGTTTTACCCCCCCCCCCCCCAAATGCCCCAACAGCCATACAGAGACACCCCCAAAAAGGCTCAAAGTGCCCCCAAAGACCTTGGACACAAAGCGGCTCTTTGTGGACTCGGTGATCGTCGTGACAGCGAACTCCTACGTGTGCAAGCGATCCCTCAGTCACTCCAGTTGTGGCTGCATCTGGCGAAATCCCTTCGGGGCTGTTTAAAACGTGTTTGTGCCCCGGGTCCAGCAAACGGTAGCTGACAGCATGAATAGCAAACACAGAAATGCCAACGCAGATTAGCCGCTGGCAGCCGCTGGCAGGCAGCCGCTGGCAGGCAGCCGCCGGCAGGCAGCCGCCGGCAGGCAGCCGCCGGCAGGCTGCCGCGGGCAGCCGCGGCTGGGCAGACAGGCCTCCGCCGCGCAGCCGCCGCCGCAGCCGCCGCCGCAGCCGCAGCCGCAGCAGCAGCCGCCGCAGCAGCCGCCAAGAAGTGCTCTGGATTTTCTTTGTTAACATCAACAAGTTTGTTTTGTTCTTGCCTTCCATTGTCTCTCCATTCCAAGGACTCCTATGGCAAAAAATTGGCCTCCTATGTATGCCCTCCCTCGTGGACCTGATTCCGATCGATTTCGCAATGCCCAGAACATGAAACAGGAGAATAAGTAGAGATATTTGTGGCGTCTGGCGACAATTTTTTTTCTACCTGTGCACTTTTTTATGGGGGATATTGCGCAATTTGATTGCGCTGAAGCCGCGTCTGCACTGGCCACAATCCTGCCCGCTCCGTCCGCTTCGCCAGGGCCGATTTCCGCGCGTGCGTGGCCGGGCCTTAAGAGCCCGGAGAGAAAAAAGCCCTACGTGGTTTTCCTTTCTGAGCGCTCTTCTTATTCATGCCCCTCTCCGCTCCATAAAAATTCATGGAGATGTGGCTCCTTTTTCGGCGAGTCGCTTAGAGCCGATGGTTCTGGAATTTTTCTCTTTTTCCAGCCGCGGCGGCGGCGGCGGCTGGCATCGGCCGCGGCGGCGGCTGCCGCACCAGCCGCACCAGCCGCCGCGCGGCACGTCCGAAATCAATTAGTCATATCACCTGTGCAGCGAGTCCGACCTCACCTACCTGCAGAGGAGGAGCCTTGACAATTTTCCACCTCCCTTTGTGTTGCGGCCAGAGAGAAACTCTTTTCTTGCTTCCCTCACTACTTTTGAGCAGGTGAAATTTGTCAGGGGAGGGAGAAGATCCAATCTGCTGCTGCTGCTGCCGCTGCGGCTTCAAGCAGCCCTTATTAGGTAGGCATTGTAGGCATATGAAGAAGGCCTCGCAACATCCACTGAAGTGATAAGAAACCATTGCTTGGAGTGCAATTATCGGGCTCGGCATGTTGTAACTACAGTATGAGAATTCTTGCAGCGGGCGGACTTTTTTGCACGAGCAATTTTCAGGCTTTGCTGCTCTGAGCATTGTTTTAACAGATGCGTGGTAGGCCTAGAGGAGCCGCATTTACCGTGAAAGTCGTCCGGTTTCTCGGCGGAAAGACTAAAATGGAGGGCGTGAATGCTCAGAGGCTGCACGGACTCTGCCTCTCACGGCCGCAACATCGTGCACGTCATCCTCTCCGAGGCGTAGCTGGGCTCAATTCCGCCCATGTGCGTGAGCGCGGACGTCACTGAACTGGCGTGGACGGACTTGTTCGCGGACGTCACCCAGACCAACGTGACTTTCTGCTTCAGGAGAGAGACGCAGGAAACCAATTTTGCCCCCTTTCTTTCTCTGGGCAACAAGACGATAAACACGCACGCAGGCAATTTTCACTCTCTGAAGGCGAGGCCATTAATTCATAATTTCTTTCCCCCTTCCCCCCCCCCATGCGTGTGTTTGTGGCCCTATTGAAGAGGAAGGAGGGAGACCCCATCGGCTCTTTCTCTCTCTCTCTCTCCGACCCGATCTTGGCGATTATCATCGAATTCCAATCGTGCGCGTGTGTGTGCGTGCGTGTGTGTGTGTGCGTGCGTGCGTGCGTGATGTCTGTCGGTCTCTCTCCATCAGACCGTGAGGAGCAGCAGCGGCAGCAGCAGCAGCAAAGATGTTATTGATTTACGTCGAAAATTGTAAGAAGCCTCCAAGAGAGAAATGATGCCAAAGAATTAAGAAACTGTGAAACAACGTGTTTATTTTTTCTTTTGTTGTGGTTGTTTTTTTTTGCGGCCTCTCCTTAGTGGGGAGAAGAATCAGTGTTATGGACTCGGAGTCTCTTGAATTGTACAGGGTGGACTAAGCAGATTTGCAACTCATCTTGTGAGGGTGGAAGGCAACATGGCGAATGTAGCAGCTGCATTGCCTACAGATCCGTCCATACATGTGTACAGGGTGGACAGAGATGGCCTGCGACTCATCTGGTGGGCGGAAGGCGACGTTGCCGCTCAGGCCACCCTGTACCCCTGCCTGTCTGCGTCCACTGCAACTCAAGAACCGCCTCAGTCCACCCTGTATTCCCCAGGGTGGACCATGATCGGAACGCCACGTGGCGAATCTCCCCAGTCCACCACCCTGTACGCAGGTATGGGTACAAATGTGCACGGTGATTTGCAACTCATTTTCAGAGTGTAAAACAACATGGCGAGAATCTCCGGACAACTTCTGATGCTTCTTGATCATTGCCAAAAAAAAAATGGCAAACAGAGGCAACAATTTCGTCAATTGAGGTCGCCAGAAGAAGAGTTTCTTTCTTTCTTTCTTCCTGTCTTTTTTCCTTCTATCTTAATATCTCTGATTGTGGGTGTTGTGATGTAACAACCCATTTGAGTCCATCCATGCGTGAACAAAGGGCTCTATTTTCTGTGAGTACGAAGGAGATAAAGCGACCTAGAAGGAGGAAAAAGAGATGCAAGAAAAAAGAGATATCATCACTGAGAAGATTGCAGATCGTTTCGCAAACTTTTGCTCCTCCGAGCCAGCAATCAGATGGTCTCTGTCAGATGGACTGACCTTGTTTTTTCTTCTGTGAAATGCACTCCGATCCTCTAATTGTGTTCGCTTGACGGGTTTTTCCCCCTAAAACGCTGGCCTTTTTTTTTTCTTTAGCGCGTCTGCTCTGCATCTGCTCTGCATCTGCGCTACCTGCTCTGCGTGCGTCGGAGTCTCTTATCTGCGCCCCATCTGCGGCAGAGCCAGGAAAAGCGCCAAAACAGCGATCTTTAAAAGATGCACTCACACAAGTGAAATTGCACGAGCTGCTAAGTAGCAGGGATGATCTTGTGTCAGATCACACCTTTGGCTCGGCGGGACTCGTGGTAAAAGTCGGTAAATTTTCACGTGTGCAAAATCAGGGGGTAGCGAAAACTGACGGACGAATGTTAATTTGCTGTCGACTGGACCTTCGGAGTGTGCAAAAAAATGGGGGGGGGGGGAAGAAATTTGTGTGAATCTCTCATGCAAGAGATTTTGCGTGCTAAATGCTTATTACTCAGCCCTCTTTTTCTCGTACGTGCATCTTCAGCAGCAGCGACGTTACGAGTGGTGTGTCTTTTTGCCCGGCCGGGGCCTGCGAGGCACAAAGGCCTGAGTCGCCCATTCGCTGGGCCTTTTTTCTGACTCTCACGATATGTGTGTGTGTGTGTGTGTGTGTGTTGACATGCATGGGGGCAAACACGGTGCATTTGTGCCACTCCTGCCTGGCGGCCTGCAAATTACAGCTGTAAAGCCCTGCTCGAATTGCTCTACTCACTGCGAACTCATTTTCTCTGGAACTCTCTCCAAATTGAGCAGGGATTTTGGGCAGCCTCTTTTTCTTCCGCCAAATGACATCGTCATCAAAATTCGGTCAGGCTCTTGAAGCCCGCCCCAACTTTTCATTTCGAGTTCCTGGCAATCCTTGCGGGTCCGACCCTAAGGGTAAAACGTTCCGCCCATGACTCTGCCTACTAAGGTGTGAAATGTGCGTGTGCTCGGGAAGTAAGTGCAGGTTCGTAGGTAGGCACGTACAGGTATGTTGCAGGTGAAGGCGGTGCGCGCGTGCGTGCGCCCGCGTGCAGGCGGTGCGGGCGGTGCGCGTGCGCGCGCGCGCACCCCGGTGGAAACGATGAACTTTGCTCAGGTAGAAAGAGGATTCACGGGGTTAACGAAAATGTGAGAGTTGAGAGAGGATCTAGTACAGCATTAGAGATCATGAACGTACGTGACACGATTATGGTGTGTGAAGAAGAACCCATTGTGGGGAGGGGGGAGGAAAGGAATTTATTTGACTAAAAGATTGTACCTTTTTTTCTTCGCTTCCATGTGAAGTCATAAGTTCTGCACTGCTGACAGCTGGACAAAGAAACTGATCCTCCGGACCACAAACATGGCCCACCGGGAGTAGGAGTGTAACAGCAGAGGCTGCGACGACGACGACGACGACGACTACAGCCAGTTCAAGCTCACCTGCCCAGACATCCATAATGACTGCAGAGCAGAGGTGTCAAAGAGTATGGGAGAAATGAGCGCGCGGGAAAAAGGCTGCCTTACACTGTTTGGAGGCGAAATCAGCGCGTGTAACCGCGCCCTTAGCAGAGAACAAAGGAGAACTTGTCTGAAATCGAACGCGTGCGTGGGAATGGCGAGGAAAGCCTTCTTCACGCGTGATCTGACTTAGCCGCCTACAATAATAGCGTCGTACGAGGGGTCTAACGAAGCAGAAGGGGGATGACAGCACGCACACATAACCCTTTTTTGTGCATAACCCTTTTTTTGTCAGAGCTTCCTGAGACAGACAAGATTCCTCACATGCAGAAAGACGTGCAGAAAAGGCCGTCCTTTCTCTGCGTAGGTGAGCAGTCAGACCGAGAATGTGTCCCCCTGTCAGTCGTGCGCGTGCCTGGAGCACTTGTACAAGTTTTTCTCCTTCATCAGAGGCAAGTTTTTGTGCGTCACCACAGAGAGGAATGCGTAAGTCTGGAGCTCCACAGCAACGAGTTTTCTCCGCAACAATTTCTTACATGTTTACCCCTTTTCTCTGTCTGTCTGTCTGTCTGTCTCTCTCGCTCTTCCAAAGACTTCAGAGTGATAGAAATCCCGGTTGAGGTCAAAAGTTTGCTTCGGCCTGAGGAAATCTCCAAGCTCAGTGACGCCCGAACCCCACTTATGACGGTTCAATATCCTTCCTGAGCCAGACTTGACCTGGCAGAAAGTGTGAAGGTCAAGCAGTACCGAAAACCCAAAGTGTGACCTCCAGTGTTGGTACTGACTCGGGGTCGGAGTGCCAGCCAGCTGTGCATGATTTTGCAAGTGCAGAAATGCAGTCACGCGGCGCTGATGAGGCAGGGCCAGCATTTTGGCTATGCTTTCTTGGGACTCGCGCGAAAATGATTAGCAAAAAGTGTGTTGAGGTGACAATGGAGCTCCAATACATACACGGCGCCCCGTGCGCGCGCCCACGCAGAACAGCTGAGTGCGTCTTCGGACAGGTGCGCACCACGGCGCAGGTAAAGGCTTAATTACTAAATATCCATCGGTCTTGTTTTGCAACAGCCAGTGCTTCGTCACTATCATCGCATCCATCGGACCAGCCCAGCCAGTCAGTAGTGGGGCTCTTTGCACATGCCGCGTCTCTTGACGGAGCGGTCGGCGCCGCCGAAGTCCACGATGCTAAACCTGGTCACGTAGTAACATTGCACGTGCACTTTTTCTTGGCAAAAGCTGCTTGATGGATCAAAGTCACCATCTGTTTTTTTCCGATCAGTAAATTGCATCGTTACGCTACAAATTTGGGCAGTTTTCATCTTCTGCCCCCCCTCTCAACCCGGCCCAAAGATGCATGTTATGGGTGGAGTAAAGTTGGGCGCATGCGCAATATCTTCATCCGCCCCAGTCATGATCTAGAAGAGTCAGTGGAGCAGGAGCAGCATTAAAGTAGAGCCATCATCCTTGTAGTAGTCCTGCTACTTGCAGTAGTACATACAGAAGAGCCTCCGCCACATGAGGGGGCAGTGAAAGTTGCCGCCTTGGCCGCCTCGGCCGCCTTGGCCGCCTCGGCCGCCGCCCCCTTGGCCGCCGTGGTACTCCCTGTGTGTCGAGGCCCCCACACTAATAAACACTTCCACTTAAATGCTAGGCGGCGAAGTTCTCTATCTGCGTGCGAGAGAATGGATGAGGTCCCCCTTGCTGTGCTTGAAATGTGCATGCAGAAATGAATGAGCAAGGAGAACGAGGCGTGAGTGATGACGCCGTCGGCCTCCTCCTCCGTCTCCGCCGCCGCCCCCGTGGCCGCGGACCCGGCCGACTGGCTGGCTTTGACCCACCGCTTGGTCAGGAAGCTGAAGAAGATCTGTAGGACGTGATTGAACAATTTGCTTCTTTTTCGCTGTACACGCGCGTTTTCTTCCCTCACAGAACTGTTAATTTCGATGCCATAAAGATAGTGCCAAGGGTCTGGCACGCACGCGCGCGCACGCACACCAGGCCTACACACACACGGCCAGAGATCACGTGTGCGTGCTGTGCACTTTGGCACTTTCCTGCGTGCTTGTTCTACAAGGGTTGGCAGTTGGCAGGGCTGGACAAGGGGGAGAAAAGGCAATTCCAATACTTGGCCCTGGGTGATGCACTCAGGGTAAACGGCTTTCCTGCTACCCTTTGTGTTCTGCGGCGTCCCCCGACGAGTGCAGCCTGCAATGCAAATTGAGACACACTGTTTATCCGCCGGTATCTGAGGCGCGCACTGCAAATAGTGCGTGCAAGAGTCTCTGATGGCGCGAATTAAGCTGTCATGCAAGGAGCCCCAAGGGGGAAAAATTGTACACTTCCTGCAGCTCAATTCAGTTAGGAAAAAAAGTCAAGATCCCTTATCTTTGCGTGCACACAGAGACATTTTTTTCTATTGCAGCCTGCATCTTTCTCTCTGTCCGCAAAAATGATGCACAATCCAGTGGCAAAAAGAAATTTGCAACTCCTGTAGAGGACTCGTCTTTTCCTGCACCAGCGTTCGTGACCGCATAGTAAAGCCATTGGAAGATTCCGCCAAGTAGTAAGAGGCATCCCTCTGTGCGTGCGTGCGTGCGTGCATGCGTGCGTGTGTGTCTCACACATCTTTCCCACATACACAGTTTTCTTCTAATCACGCACTCATCCTCTCTCTCTCTCTCACACACACACACACACACACAGCGCGCGCTCACGGAGTCATCCAGTCGCAGCCATCGGGCCTTTAAAGACTCCTTTCGTTAGGCCCTGCTTACACTTGCGAATCTGGCCAGTCAGAGCTGGCCCACAAGTCCCGCCAGTGCTAAACGCGCCTTTAACCCCTTCTCTCTCTCTCTCCGTGCCTGTGCGTGTCCGCCCGCGCGCGCGCGCGTGTGTGTAAGTGATGTGAGTAGGAACGACGCCGAAAAAGCAAAACCCATCATCCGACGACGATGACGAGAGACGTTTTTGCTGCCCTGCTCGCCTGTGGAAGGCAGAAAAGCCCCTTCTCCCTCCATGCCATCGGAATAATAACCCGGACGATTCAGCTGAGGAGGTTGGACGGGGTCGCTCGCTAGGTCGATCTCTCTCTCTTGCCTTTTTTTGCGTCACAGATTGTCTGGGTGTACGCAAACACAGCTCTTTTCTTCTTTACGCAATGTTTCCGCTAAAAGAATCAGCCTTTTATCGTACGATTAAGCTTAGGAGAGGGAGAGAAGCCATTCCTTTGTGCTGCTTTTCTCTTGGAAAATAACTTTCATCATTGTCAATCCTGCAAATTAGGAATTTGTATGCTGCACATTTACATATGGGATGGCTCCGAACAGTTGTTTACCGGCAAATTGCCTGGGCTTCCCTGTGCAGCGCCTTTATTATGGCTCGCTGTTATGAATTATCATGTTCCCTTATTGCTGAACATATGCGCAAGTTGTCCGACTCCGGCCAGTTCAGCCGGGGCCATCATGTGTGACATCCGGGGGGACTTTGGTGTCTTGCTCTGACACACCCTGGCAGGCTGTTCACAAGGTCGTTCTGGGCATCTGGGCCTGCACGCATCGTCAGTATGGTCATGGCCTTTTTTGTCCCCACTCATCTCTACTTCCTGTTCTTGGCACCCTCGTCTGGATCTTGTCCAGCTTGGAGCGCGGACTTGAGGAGAAGGAGAAGCAGGGATGAGCGAAGCCTGTGCGCGTGTCACAGTGACTCGCCACAGCCCCACCGACTCGGGGACCTGCGACGGCCCCACCAGCGACGTCGCCGCCCACGTTTTCGACCCGTGGGTCACTCGACTTTTGATGTGTGAGACGCCAGCCTAAGAAAAAGAGTTCACCGCTCACTGCCAGCGGAGCCCAGCCAAGTCAGCCAGCACCTTGATTGCCTCATCATACAGGTTGTAGAACCTCCCTGATGCTTCATTAGAGACTTCTTCTGCCCAATGCACTTGCCCACTTTATGCGTGTCTGGACACCCCTGGGCGTGCAGCTGCAGCTGTTGGAACAGGCAGCAACTCTGGACGGCCATAAAAGAAATGCTCCACATGTTAGCGCAGTCGACGTCCATGTTCCTCCCGGACATGTTGCATAATTTTCAACTCACGCCACATTACCGGGAAAGCCATTGTGGGTAACCTTTAACTAGCGCCTTCTCCTCGTCCCTCCCTCCCCATCCAATAAACGGTCTCACTTTTTTGGGCTCCCCACATTGAAAGAGCTTCTTACGGGCGGGCCCGGCGCGGACCCCGGTGGGTTTCGGACCCCGCACACCACACGCTTTTACGGGAAAGGCGAACCCGGGCTGAAATATGGCGTCATTAGCTTAAGCACGCAGTAAATTCTTCATTTGTGTCTCGTCAACAATTCTCTCTGGGCGTGGAGAAAGAGAGACTTCATGCCCAGACTGAATGCGGGGCCTCCTTTTTAGGCGAAGGAGATGGGCTGTTTAATGCATGCATTCATGGCATTGAGCGCGCGAGCTTCGTACATGAGTGCGTGCGTGAGTGCGTCACACGCACGTGTCGGAAAGAGCCCTGATTCGCTTTTGCCGGACTGAGGGTGCGTTTACAGTTGCGGGGACTTCAGCCAGCCAGACGTCATGCCCACACTCGAGTCCAACGTGGTCAGGGGTTACCAGAGCACTGAGGCCTCCTCCTGAAGGCCTCCGAACACGTCGTTGCCGGTGCACTCCATCTTCCGGAGACACCCGTTGAAAGCCGTGGGCGTCCAGGTCCCCGGGTCGTGTTGTGTTGCCACGCGGTTGCGCCATTGCGAGCGCGCCTTCAGCTGGTGAGATTAGAACAATCGTTTGTGCGACACCCGCGTGGACGCGTGCACGCTCAGTCTGCGTGTGCGTGAGAGAGAGTTTTGCAATGAAAGCGAACTTGGGATGACAGCAATGGAGCGTGACAGGCAAGTGACAAACTTCGCTTAATACGCATGCGCCTGCAAGACAGGGCAGTGCACTGCCGCGCAGTGCAGTGCAGAGGTCGTGTACGCAGGGGCCTGAGCCTTCCTTTGGCAAGGCTTGTGTAAACCGTTTCAAAGAAAGCTTGCATTAAACAAAAATTAGTGTCACTAAGGGCGTTTTTGCCTCCTCCTGCAGCATTTTTCCGGCAAAGCGCTGATGCAACTTCTGTCGAGCAGGAGAAAATGGTCAAGTCCGTCAATCTCAATTGTCTGATCCAAGCCTTTGATAGGATTGTTCGTAGAGAAAGGCCCATTACACACTTGGGCAATGGTCAGGTGGGCCCCAAGAAGTAGCAGAACTTGGCATATCTTTTTGCACACAGATGCAGAGATGGGCTGCAAGGTCGGGTCTCTGTCGAGGGGGGTCAACATGAACTATTCATGAAGATGTGAGCAGCAGACGAGGAGGAGGAGGAGGGGGGGGGAGATGACACGAGTATAAATTCAAAGCTATGACCTTTCCTTTCACCACATGTGGCGAGTTCCACCGGTTGTTGTTGTTGTTGTTGTTGCTGCTGCTGCTGCTGACAAGACTCTAAGGAGGAGCTGCTGCTGCTGCTGCTGTTGTGGCGCTGTGGGAAGCCCAAATATTCAGCAGAGCTTTTGGTGCATGCACTTTTGGGTAGCTGCGAATCTTTGCCTCGACCTAAAATGGACTCACGTCGGCTTCCTCGAAGCCCAAACTCTTCTCCTTCTTCAGAAGGGAAGATGATTGGCACTACTTGGCTGGGAGGGAAAAACAAACTGCCTCTTAAGGCCGCGTGTACCCGTGCACATTTGGCGTCTGCCCGCGCAGAAGCGGCCGTTTCTGCCCTGGCAGACGCGTCCTTCATCTCGGTGATGATGAGCATCATTGCCTGGACCAGCAACAGTACAACTTTGAAGGCAACCTAACAGGCAATTAAATGATATGAGAGTGCGCGCGCGCGTGCGTGGGCTCTAGGAAAAAGGGTTGGCCAAGACTTTTTCTTTGCCTGAGCGGAAAGGCCAAACTTTCCTAATGTGATGCAGCCGCCACTGATATCATGCTTGATGCCCGCCATCCAGCCGTTCTTCTTCTTGGTGCAGTCGAGCAAGTTTCCACTCGGAGAGAACAGAGAAGAAGAAGGTAACGAAAATTATGAAGCTGAAACCTGTTATTAAAAAAAGGGAAATAATGGAAAGTGTGGATGCGATCTGAGGTTGGAATTATCTTGTTACGAGCAAAAGCGGTTTCTCTCTCTCTCTCTCTCTCTCGACCACGAAGTGGCTGCCAGAGGAGAGGTTTTTAAAAGTCAGGGATCCTCCGGGCTCGTAGCAGTTTTTTTTTCTCTCTCTCCCTCCTTTTCTTTTTTTTCAATGCTGCCAAGCTTGTTTGTCTACTCTTCTGGCTCACCTCTGGGCCTGTGGGCCTGTGGGCCTCTGGGCATCAGAGGTGTCTGTCCATCCCTCCCATTCCGGCCGTGCGTGGCAGCAGGATCCGATAGGAAAATTAATTGTTTGGCCCTGTGTCTACAAGAGGCAGACACAACGAGGCCCGGAGAAAAGGGACGACTTGCACGGGCGCTTTTTCCGCACTGCTGCGCACGCTTTGACTCCGCCATCTCGTGCCAAGACAGCGCGGGAGTTTGAGGTGAAACCGCGACTTCACGCAGTTCTCGGTCTCGACGCTGCCGACCACCTTCTCGGAGGTGAAGAGGGGAAAAACTGTAAAGTGGAACCTGAGCAAAAAAAAAAAAAGTTGGGAGAGCGAGAACGATCGATCAATTTTCTCTCCTCTTTCTTCCTCTGACCAACATGCAGATCGGCAATTTAATTTCACAACACGCGAGCACGCGCTGGAACAGTGAAAACGGATGCATCAGCTCAGAAGGGCTACTGGGTGGTTCAGCAGCACGGGGACGACGTCACTGGGTGGTTCAGATTTCTTCTTTTCCCTACTTACTCACTGAACCGCGATCGTCCTGGTGAAGAAAGAGACTCCTCTTTCCCCTCTGCTTGGCCCAGAATTGGTGGCTTTTTCCCCTCTCGCTGGAGGATCCTTTGTCAGCTGCTGTTCAAGATGCGTCATCGGATGCGTCACGAGCTGCGTCACGAAAGAGATTGGGAAATCGCGTTCCTCTTCTTCACTGTCAATCGAAGCCACTGGAGCAAATGAAATCATTATCTCGGCAAAGGGAGGAGGAGATTCGTCCTTTGTCTTATTGACGAGCCGGTGCAGGCTCAAGACGCGTGCCAGAGCGGTGGCAACTCTGCTGCGGGCAGTTCAACGACTCATGCGGCACCAAACAGCGTGCCAGAGCGGTGGCAACTCTGAATGCCGCAGAAAACTCGACTTGCTTAGTGAACACGATTGCACTGGGTGTCAGCCTTATTGCAAAAAAAGAGAAGCCTCAGTACAGACGAAAAAATCCGTAAAGTGACCATGAAGACTGATGCGCTCTGTTGTGTGGCAACCCTTGGGCGGACCTAGTGATTTGCTACGTCCGTCTGCCTGAAAGTGACTCCGATCATGTCTCAACAGGTGCTTGTTCTCCTCCAGGACGTCGTCCTCCTCTTGCTCAACACATTCCTCTGGGGCAAGTGTCTCTCGGCATCACCGAGATGGGGCCGCTCAAGCGTTATCGGCGCTTATGACGAGAACTTGTGCGCCTCGCATAAGTCACTGTGCGGCGATTTTTCACCATTGGCGCAATTTGTCACAAGTCCAGATCTCCTCGCTCTCTCTCTCTCTCAGGCAGTAAAGGCGATACCGATCTCCTGTTTACTCAGGATCGTGTGCGGGGATTGACAGTCCAGGTCTGGACTGGACGCACCGGCTCGACACCAAAGGAGTTCCAGCATTTCCCTGGACCAAACATTCACACTCTGGACTTTCATCGTGACCAAATAAAAGAGAAATGTTGGCGGCAAAAAGGAAATGAGTGCGTGACTCTCAATGGCGGGAAAATTTGAATATCTCCATGCAGAAGCTGCTGCTGCTGCTGCTGCTGCTTTTTTTCTTTTTCTTCTTCACTCTCCAATTGTCTGGTCACCCTGTTCAGTGCATACACGTGTGACTTTTTCTCGCTCGTTAGCACAGCAACGTTTGAACGTTCTGAAAGCGCCTACCATAAATCTGCCAGTTCCGCCCATGCTTAACTACCTGCGAGGAGGCTGAGGCCTACATTGGGGTGTACTCAGTTGGCGTGTGCGCGTGCGTGTGCTTGGAATGCTTGTGTGACTGCAAACAACGTCAAGGGGTCACAGATGGACAGTCAGGAGTGGGGACCTCGAGAGACGTGTGTGTCACAAAGAGACGTCCAGTCATTCCACAGGAAGACGCCGGGGTGGACCACCCCACGGGGGAGAGGGGGGGTTAGTGGGGGTATCACACGGGCAATCAACAACTCGTTTCCTCTCTGTCCACTCCAGCGAGTTTTCTCTCTTGGAGATATGAGAGTAAAGGGTTGCGAGCACTCGAACCAGGTGAGTTCATACCTGCTATCGTAAAACTAATGCTTGTTAGGTTTGTCAACGAATCTAAGTCATCACCCCCCCCCCCTTCCACTTACCCCTCCCCCCCCCCCCCTTTGAGCAAGTTAACCATTTCTCATACCGTAACGCTGTAGAAAGAATCGTGGGAAGCGAAGAACGACGCCAGATTGTGATTTCAACGCTGGGGCCCACGGCAGCTGCTGGTTTTTGCTGACTGAAGGACGCGTTAGACGTGCAGAAAGCGTCCGAGTGTTGTTTTGCTGGGCTCTGCCCGCCAAGTCTGCCCGTGCGGCCGCGCCTTGACAAAAGTCAGGTAACACCGTAGTTAGCATGATCCTTTTGCTCTGGCGGACGACGACGGTTGAAACTTCCTACGCAAACAGGAAGTTTCTGTCCACACTGTGGGTCGTACAAAATGGCCAAGTCCCGAAGAGAAGAGTCCTGAGACGACAGGAGACCATTTTTTTTTACTCACACGCCCCACGGTCAGAGTCCGCCCATGTTAAAGGACAGCCGAGCTTGACGACGACCACCAACGCCAACAAAGAGAACGACTGCCATAAAATGAAGATGGCCACATCCTTTACCCTTAAGTATTCACAGCCATTTTCTAGAATTTTTTCTCCTTCTGCAGCAACCGCGATGACGAATGCAAATTCCATTTTTTTTCTTTTCCCCGTAGGCGAGGGATGAGAGAGAGAGAGAGATTTTTTTTAAAAATATCCTGACATGACAGATTTTCCCAGAAAAGGAAAGAAAAATCCCGCCCACTCTTCTTTGCGCCTACGAAGAAGGTCCAGGACTGTGTGGAAATTCCCCGAAAGCAGTGTGGGAATTCCCTTGATCCGCCGAGCTTGTTGACATTTCTCATCATACGAGAGAATGGTGAAATTGCGTGCATAGTTATATGCGCAAGAACACAAAAGCATCCCACACATGTCCAATCCGCGAGCAGGCGAGCGCCTTCGTTAGTGAGAAGAGAGCATTCTTGATCACAGGGGAGGGAGGACGAACAGGAGGCCCCATACACTACTTGCTAACCACGAAAAAATCAGCCCCCCCCCTGCCTTCTTTCGTACTCGACGAGACTCATGAGGCCACCTTCTTACAAATGACTCGGGCTGACAGGCACGCCGGGCCTCAGACGGGGGCTCGATAAAAAGGCCTGGATTTATTGGTCTTGTTACAGGGCCTTCAAAGTCGCTCCAATTATCAAGAGAAAATCGCGATAAAAAAAAGCCAGCATTTATTTTGCCACTGAGGAGCTTGAGCAGATTCTTCTTACTCTTTGCCTCATCATTTGGGGAGGGGGGATTCAGAGGGATTTTACGACTCCCTCCTCTGTGATCATGAATGATGCACTCTCTGTAGGCAGCCCCAAATGCCATTTCCTTTTGTAAAAAAAAAACCATCGGCATCAGCAGCGACTCTTTTTTTGCGCAGAGCTTTCCTGTCTCTGTCATAGGCTTGACTTAAGTCACCCCTGGAAATGCCAAAGCAAATTGCGTTTTATGTCTCCGTATTTAAAGATGGCATCTGTGACACGGCGATGCATAACTTGAAATGATGCATTTTCCGCAGGCTCCGACCAAGATTTCCCGCATTTCCGTCCTTGTCTCAGCAGCAAAAAAGGTCTGCACTTCTGTTTATACACCAAGTTACGACATCACTTGACTGGCAATTGCCGAAAAGGCTGATGTCTCCTCTCAATAGGGACTTGGGGGGGATTGATTCAAGTCCAAGCACTGAGTCACCTCCTCCATTTTGATTCGAGTGATATCTCTATTTGACTCGAATCTCCAAGCTTCGTCACTCCTGCGGACTCTATTTATATGCGCGCATGCTTGAGTCTCGCATAAAAATGCGACCAACGACGTGTCTAAGACGCATAAACTACGTGCATCTTATTCGGAGCATAGAAATTGGCGCCATTCAATTATTCTCCCTCGGCCCGAGTCAGTTCAGCCCGGCCATTGTGAAGCCGTGAACGTTTCTCCTTTCCTCCTCCTTCTCGTCGTCGTCGTCGTCGTCGTCGTCGTCGTCGTCGTCGTCGTCGTCGTCGTCGCCGTCGCCGTCGTCGTCGTCCACCTCCGATGGATTTTGCGGTGAAAATCTCCTTTGCATATTCATGAGGCTGCCTGCTCTGGCCCCCTCCCTCGTACGAGGCATCATCCTCGGCTCCATCACGCCGAGTGACGCCATCGTGTTGGCGGCCGGCGAGGACACGGACGAGTTCCGCGTCGGTCTCCACGTCTCTCAGGCCGCACGCACACAGAAGGAAAAAGTCCTGCAGCTTTCGCAGCCGTGAAAGATCGAAAGTGAAAATGGGCAGGAGCGCCCAAAAAGTCAGTGAAAGTGCGATCGACCCATTCTCGTACCCATTTTGCATCGACATTTGCTCCACGCGTCTGCCGCTGGCAGCCAGAAAATTCAAATTTCCTCCTTCGTCTTGTGTCATAGCTCACTTCCCCTCCCGAGTCCGCGGCTCTTAAGGTCACGGTTACTCGGGCAACTTTGGGCGCGCAGAAGCCGCAGTCGCGAGCTTTTGCACGCACAAAGAAACCCTTTTTTTCTTTCGAGACAAACAAATAAGGCCGAACGCGGTGAAGAAACTTTCGCTCCTTTTTTCATTACTTTTTCTTGGGCGGAAACCGACTTCGCTTGGGGATTGAGGGGGTCACGCTTAGATTTTTTGCTCAGCAGAGGGCGGCACCAAAGGAAGAGAGAGCAGATTGTCGAAATTTCATTTGGAACCAAACTTTATTGAGCTTTGGCTCCGGGCGCGCGGAGCCGGCGGAGCCGCCGGAGCCGCCGGAGCCGGCCGAGAACAGACAGGAGTTGTCACAGCCAAAACAATGCATCCTCTTATTTCTTCTTGCAGGTGAGAGCTGAATCATGGCCGAGATCCCGTTCTGGTTCCACGACCGACCCAAGTGGGTGAGCGGCATCAGTCGCCACACCACCTGCGCCGACGTCCTGCAGTCGCTGCTGAGGGCGCACGCGGCCAAAAACGCCGTCCACGGCGTCGACACGGCGACGGGGGCACCGCCGCCGCCGCCGCCGCCACCCTCGGCTGCGGCCGTCAAACAGCTAGTGCTGGTGGAGCAGTGGCGAGGCGTGGAGCGGCCGCTGTCCCATCAGTCCAAGGTACTCAAGCTGTGGCAGGCATGGGGCGAGGAGCAGCCGCAGGTGCGGTTCGTCGTCAAGAGGATCACGTCGTCCTCGTCGTCTTCGCAGATCGACGGCCTGCAGAAGCGACCCCAATCGCAACTGTCGACGTCGCGGCGGAAAGCGCGGCGGAGAAATTCCTCGCGGATCAGCTCCTCGGCCGACACCTTGCACCCGAGTGCGTTGCTCACGCAGAGAAGCGCCCGAAACGTCGCCTACGCGCCCCACGGGCGAGGCGGAGGTGGCGGCGGCGGCGGCGGTGGCGGATTCGGTGCCTCGGCCTCGTCTGCCACGACGGCGACGGCGACGGCGACCACAACCACGAGCGACATCGAGTGTCTGATGCGCATCATCCTGACCCAAGGCGAGACGATCCACTCGCAGCTGAAGCGCCTCCAGGAGCGCGAGGGTCAGATCGAGACCATCGAGGAAGAAGTTCACGCGAGTCGCACGAGAACTGCAGGAAAGGACTACCTCATCAATGCCTACCTGGACCAGCAGAACAGCAGCAGCTGCGGCAGTAACCTCTCCTCCGACGAGGCCCACAGGAGAGGCGCCAAGAAGAAGCAAGGCAAGTCCAGCAAGTCCACAGAGCGTCACCTGTCCAGCCACCACACCCCTCCGGAACGCCTGAGCGAGATGGTCGAGGCTCTGCTACGCGTGAGCGAGGTCAACTCCAGGCTGGAGGAGGCGGAAGAGCGGATCGGCGACCTCAACTGCCAAATGGAGGAGGCTGGGGCGGCCTCAGCCTCGTCTGGCAGACAAAAGTTACTGCCACATCATCCTCACGTCGACCTGGAATCCACCCACCGAGAGTTGTCACGCCTCCGCCGCCTCAACGAGAGCGTCGGCCTGGAGATCGACAGCAACCGCCGCCTGATCGTCGACATGAGATCCGCCTTCGACGAGCGTCGAGCATTAGTCAGCAGACTTGAGTCGGACGTGGAAGACGTCGAGTGCGAGGGACGACGGCTCATGGATCAGCTGCGACAGCTAGAAGAGCTTCTGCCTGGAGAGATGCCTGCGGAAGACGACGACGTGGTGCTCCTGCCTCCGCCTATTGTGGACGACGACGACGAGGAGGAAGAAGAGCTCTTGAAGGACATCCTCAGGTTCAGGCTGTCCAGCTCTCAACTTTATGGGTCTTCGGCAGCGCCGCCGCCGCCGCCGTCCAACGAGGAGGACGAGAAGAAGTTTCTGGAGCGGTTGAGAAAGCTCAGGGTGAAAGCGACGGGCGCGGTCTCGGGACCCTCAACTCTGTCTAGGGCTGACGACGACGAGGAGGAGGAGGACTTGTTCAAGGGCTCCGACGCGGCGCGCACCTCGGCCACCGGAAGCCCGGGATCTTCCTCCTCTGGGTGCGGCACGGGCTCCGAGGAGCTGAACGGCGGCGGGAGGCTGGCCGCAAACTCCACGCCTGACTTGCCGCCGCTGCCGCCCGGAGACTTCTTGCCGCCGCCGCCGCCGCCGCATCACCAGCAAAACAGAGCGCCGGCGGCCATGCCCGGGTCTTCCATGATGGGCGCCGGCGGCGCGCGCTTTGCCCGCCAAGTGCTCAAGTCCGTGGACCTCTCGGCCTCCGGCGACCTCGACTCCAACTCGGACACCGGCCTGAGCTCGCTCCACTCCAGCAGCGACGAGGGCACGTACGTGTTGGACACGCTTGTGTGAAGACGTCGTTGTCTAGTCAGAAGAAGAAAAAAAAGTAAAAGAACAAAAAAGAGATCGTCTACGAAAGTGACATTCTCATGTTAGCGGACAGCCAACTGTTGCAAGCCATTCTGCAGTGCAAAATCGTCGCCATCTTGTCCACCACCGCGAGCACGTTGCTGCTGCTGCTGCCTCAGATGCCATCATTGCTCCTCCTGAAGAAGAAGCTTCCGCCCAGAGGACGGAAGTGGATTTCTAAGATCTTGCTATTATGAGTCTCTTATGCACGATTTATCGCCAATAAATTCCTTTCCCACTCCTGCTTATTGGCAAAAAACGTCCCGCAGTCATTTCTTCGAGTTCGCGTTCAAGGTCGCGCCTCCCACTAACGTCGTGGCAACGTGCGGCGACGACGAGTTCATTACCTCCTTGCAGTCGGCCTAGAACCAGTAGCTCGTACATTACTGCGGCCCAGTGTGTTGGTACGCGCGTCCCCACACACGCGTGCAGCGCACGGCAATGGGCCCCGGGCAAAGGCTTTTCATTTATTTTCCTGCAGTGCGCTGACTTGCGCGTGCGTGCAGGCCCGGGGAGCCAGAGCTGGCGGTCCACACGGCAGCGTCGGTGAGGCAGTTGCTGAGGCAATCAATCCACTTGCAGTTGAAGCCGCTTAAAAAAATTGAAGAATCTCGCCAAATGCAACCACGTAATGAGCGCGTCCTGTGCTACAGTTACAAATGCACTACAGGGTGTTGGCAGAAAAAAAACCAATGCAACAAAGGCTGCGATGTCATGTTCAAAATAAAAGAGGAAAAAGAGCGGCATTGATGTTGGATTTTCGAAGATGACACGACTTTTTGGACACCCCCTTCAGGTGCACGCAAATTATCGTCATTAGCAGCAGCAAAGTCGGTAATTCGGCATAATGACGCGCCCGTGGAAAGAGTTTTAATCCCAAATTCAGAGGGAACCTTGAAAAAGAAGCAATTGTGTTGACACAATCGAGGTCAATTTTTTTCAGGAAGTGCAAGAGCTTCAGGCGTGATTAAGTGATTATGGTCTCATCACACGTGCGGGTGGCAAATGGCGATGTGTGCGGCCAATTGGACATGATTCATGATTGAAGTCACCACCGAAACGATGCACAGCGCAGTCCTGGCAATGACGTTCAGTGCTGCACACCGACAATGATGACATTCACAATGTGGCAACTCTTGAGGTCTTGGGCACTGAGGTCATTCCTAGGGAGTTGACACAGACTTACAGGGGAGATGCCCTGGTGTCCCTGAACTTCTGTGCCGCAGTCAGGCCTTCGTCTCCTCAGTCCTACTTGACGCAGCTTTCCGGCTTGCGCACGTTGGACCTGTCCTCGGTCCCACTGTACCGTGCCGTGCTCGCCAAGTCCAGTGACGGCTGATCATTTTGAACAAATGGAGTCTGATTAGGTTCCACTTTTGGTCAGGCTGAATGAGTCCAAGCTGTTGTGCGCGCCTGACGCTTGCTTCTCCGCCGCCGGAGGCTCCGTCTTTGCCGCCCGGAGCCACACGTGCGTGTGTCCGGAGAAGCCCGTGGACGTCACGACTTTTCACAGCTTTTTGCCCAAGTACCCGTACTTAGGGCAGTGTCATGCCCAGGCCTGCCTGAATACGTGCGTGCGTGCGTGCGTGAGTGAGTGCGTGCGTGCATGACTGAGTGCGTGCGTGCGTGCGTGCGTGACCATGAAAGAGCTGCTGCTGCTCCTTTACTTGAAAACGGAGAAAAAGAGGCCTTTTTTCCCACCACGTTAAAAGTGTCTGCGCCAGCCAAGTTTTTCCCCAGAAGTGCAAGTACGAATTAGATGGAAAAAATGCTCATAGACGAGACCTTCGGAAAGATTTTCTTGTGCAGTCAAATATTTTTGAGGAATCATAATGGCAGGAGGTGGAAAATTGAGCAGTCTCAGCCCGCCCGGAAGTTGTTTTTTTTGCATTTTGCCTCTTCCTCTCTCACTTTGCAGAGAAATTAGCCTTAATACGCGAGGAGGCCTCGTGCGAGGCATCTCGAAATGACGGGGAAACATGAACCTGGTCGTCGAGATCATCGTCTGCCAGTGCTCGCTCGCTGCCAGACTTTAAGGCCCATAAGTTTGGGCACCAAGACAGAATGGGCAGGGCGCAGGCGGCCCATTACAGTCAGCAGGACATACAAGTATATGTACATGCGTACGCGGAAGATTATTATCAAAGATAATATTTCTATGGCGATTTATCAGGGTTCTGCTGCCCTCCCCACAATTAATTTCGTGCTCAACGGCTAAATGAACGCAAGGACAGAGTCCCAAACCCAGTGCCAGGAGCATCATATTTTCGCATGCAGAATTGCAATGCAAATCCCCGATGCATCTCTCTCCATATACCGTGATGCCTTAAATGCAGTTCTTTTCACGCATTCACACGTCCCTTTTTACAGCCAATACAGCTTCTACCCTTACTCGAAATGATGATAACTGGTATCGTCAGATACTTTCTCCAGTTTTTTTTTCATAGAGCAATCCTGGATTTTTATCATTCAACGAGCTGTGCGAGTTTCGTCCGATTATTTTATACGTGGAGAGAGAGAGAGAGGAAATAAAATCGTGACTTAACTATCACGAGTGCATTAAATAATCGGTGTCTTCTACGGCGCCTACCGCATTATTCGCAGGCATAGCTGCTGGTAGGCCTTAGCAGGCCTTAGCCAGCCTCATTTATAGTAGGCACCAACTGCTGCGATATTCGAATGTATGGGAAAGGAATGCCAAAGTGCTTAATCGTGCACCGCCGTCGAACCGGACTCATTTCAAGTCATCGCCTCCGCCTTTTTCATTTACTTATTTATTGATGCTTCACCCTGTAGCAGCTACAGGATGCGACAAAACTAAAGACCCCTCAAACGTTTTGCTAAAGCGGTCGGGGTTTGTCTTTCCTTTTACATATTTCCTTCCTCTCCGACAAATTGTTTCGTCGGTGTTTAGTGAGACGTTTTGGCAACCCTTACTTTTGAGGAGGAAGACGGAGTGACGACATGTGAGTGCGCCGGGCCTACTTTGGCAACCCTGACTGTGAGAGATGGGAACAGACTCCATTTTATTTATTTCTTTCCTTTTGCTGCGATCAATTGTGTCACAACCTGTACTCTGCTGCTGTTGCTTCACCCTGTATCAGCAATGACGTGCGCACAACGTACGGTAACTGAGAGCAGATAAGACAAGCTGGAGAGAGAGAGAAAAGATGCATGGCACCGGTCAATAGCGCGCGATTCGGATCTCTCACAGACAGCACCTCTTTGTCAGGGATGAGGCATGCAGCAAGGCATAAAAAGGGCCTCAGACACGGACCATATTTAATCGCAAGGGGTGCTGAAGACATACCCGACACCGGGCTACTGAGCCAAGGTGTATTAACAACAGAAAACAAAAACAACCCTCCCCCCCTCTCTCTCTCTCACACACACACACGTCTCTGCTTTGTTCGCGCTAGTGCGCATGCGCCGTGACCTTGCGTGTCCGTCAAAAGTGGATAGATTGCGCGCGCGCGCAAGCTTTTGCGTGCTTGCGCGGGTGTGTAGCTAATTTTGCTGGTATCGATACTAATGAGCGCCTTGTGTAGCGCTGAACTCATCCCTCTTCTTCTGATAGATGATTGGACACGAGCACGGGTGGCACACAAAGATTGCTAAGAGGCGTTACAGGGTGACTACTGGACGCCGAGCATTTCTTTAATAAAGGCAACCTGAGGTAGTTTTCCTCCGCCCACACTGTCTTTTTTTTTTCCCCCTGCGTCGGTCATTGAATTCCTCAAGTTGCACGTAGTACAACCTTATGGGTGGCGTGGGTGTGAGGTGACTTGTTTATTTGATTCGTTGACACGTGTGCGTTAGTATATTTTTTTCATTTTCCAAGACACCCTGGAGCCAGAGACAAATGGTGCATGCCAGGGTCACATTCAATGGAGTCAATATCAACAATATTTTTCTCTCTTTTCTCATCTTGGCAAAAGGCAGAGATATCCATGAAAAGAGTTCCAGGCACACAACAGGATTATTATCTATCCTCTTAGGGGCCCGAAGAGGCCTGCGTGCACTTTGTGAGGCCGAGACAATCAGAGATATTTAATGGCCAAAATCCTTTTATCTCTCCTCTCTGCTTTGTTTATCCTCAGGACTGACTCTGACGCGCGGACGCTTATCATATTTGAAATGTATCAGACTGGCCCAGTCGGGCCCGGCCGGGCCCAGCTGGGCCTGCGATAAAATATTTGGAGGCCTGAAGAGTTCCTGGCTTTTGCGCTCTGATTAATGCGAGGTCGTCTGTCGGGCGATGCCAAGCTCATTTTTCAAGTGCCTCCGGGCTAAAGATGATCGGAAAGAGCAAAGTCACCCCCGGGGCAGCTGCTTGCCTCATTTCAATTCGTCTCCATCGCCGCCCGCGGAAGCATCGGGTGTCGTCACACCCGATCACGTCATCCGCGACACCCCCAAGTTGAGCGCCGAGTCCAACTATGCGGAAAGTCACGCAGGACGCGCAGAGCCTCTTTCTCCGGAACTCCTCCAACTTGTTCTCGAGCACCGCGAACTTGCGCCCACGCGCGCGTCTACCTCAACTTCCGGACTACAAATCTCCGAAAGTTTTCGGACTTTACCGTGTGTAAGTTGTGCCTTGGTCGGGTTTGCCAGGGAAACCAGTTTTTTCCCCCTCCACGCGGAGGGATCCTCTAACCTTACCCCTTAACCCCTTCATTTTCGTATGAGAGCTGACCCCCAAAGATCGTGAAAAGGAGGAGAAAAGAAGTGAGAGTGACAGGATCAGATGGTTGGAATCGTCTGCATCATCTGATTAGTTTTTGCTCTCTCTCTCCACGTATCTCAAAGCGGAGAAAAAGATAGCGCTGGAGCTCCAACCTTTGCTCCTGCTGCAGGATTTTTTCCTTATTATTCAGGCCTTGCGGTGTGTGTAAGGCGGTAAATTGTAATAACTCATGCCTGGACCACAGGCCTAATGACCCTTCTCTTCCCTTTTCGCAGGCAAGGTCAGTGTGATATGTATGGCAGGAAGAAGAAGAAAAGTTAAATCCAATCGACTCTTGGACCCCATACGCACACACACGGGGGAGGGAGGGAACTGTATATGCGACTCGGCTGTCTAAATAGCACCCCTTGGCAGAACAAAATTACCCGGGCACTTGAGCAGAAATGCTCGTGTGAGTCTACCTTTAAGAGGGTCTATTACTGGGAAAAGGTAAGAGATGAGGATTAAAGGGTCCCCCTCCCTCCCTGCCTGCCCAGCGCGCAGATTGGGGCCTGGGCCTAATGGGCCTGCTCAAATTGACCTAATGTCTGATAATAGGCTGAGGCTGTAGCTAATGGCGTTTTCTGTCGATTAAACATCGTAAAGGAAGTCCTTGCGCGGCCAAGTCAAATTGCTGCAAATGCTCTTGCAAATGAAGTCCGCGTTCGTAACGACGTCGTCGTGGCAGCCGTCGGGCACGTCGGCGGTCGTGTGGGCGTTCCTCATCCCCGACGCAATTTCCTGCAGAATCTATCCGGAAATGAACAGAAGCGTTATCATTATTATTGTGTTCTTAGTCCTGTCTGAGTGTGTCGATCCCCAAGGCGAGGCCCCTTCCTTGATATCAAGGACGATGATTAAAGCAAAATGCAAACGGCGCTTTGTAATTTCTTCTGCCAAAACAAACACCATCCGCAAGGTTGCTGATGAAGCCTTCGCTCCAATCAGCGCTTTCAATCTCGCTTCAGACGCACAACACGTGTTACAGGGTGTTGTGGACGAGGCAGGACCAATGTTACGGGGTGTCGCGGACGAGGGAGGACATTTGGCGCCACACGCAAGTTGCGGGGGAGCAAAAATCCCGTAGATCACCTTTCCCCGGATGAGCGTCAGGCGGAAGGAGTGGACGTCGCTGCGAGAGATGACCGACTTCACCAGCAGCGTCCTCTGGAGCCTGAAAGCGTCTTGTTCTGGTACTGAGGTCATTCTCTACTCTTGTGCTGATGAGGGGCTTGTTCTCATCGGTGCAGTGTTTGAACAGGTGTCATCATTACAGTGCAACCTCCCCTATGTGAATCAGCCGACGTTACGGAGGTGCCACTGTTGCCTTAGGTGTGTTTTAAGTCCCACTTCCTTTAAATGATTTGCGCGCGCCATGTTTTTGTTACTGAGAGCAGCAGATTTAGCAGCTCTGATGGCCGCACGTGAGCTTCCCATGAAGAAGTCTAGTGTAACATGAATGGTGCACATGCAGAGAGTTCCTCAAGTCACGTCTTTAGCAGTGGTGTCCGGACAAACAATGCAGACAAAGGGATACGTGTGGATCTCGCACGACGACCACGACTGCGACGGCGGCGACGGCGACGACGGCGACGGCGACGACGGCGACGGCGACGACGGCGACGGCGACGACGGAGACGACGACGACGACGACGACCGCCGGTGCACGCCTGTCAGGGTCATTGTCAACCGTGAGAATAAACCTTGAGGATTTCTCTATCTGCGAATTTGTATGCCACGAGCAACTTTTTTTTCCTTCTCCTCCTCCTGCCTTTACAAGCAGCACGTGAATGGCCCTTATTTCAGCGTCAAAATATCGTTGACCGGGAGAAAAGTGGCAACCCTGCTCGATCAATGATTTTGCTCGGGCGTCGACGGAGGAAGGGGAACATGACGAGCTTCACGTCAAAGATATCGTTCTTGGGTGGATGCAGCAGGTCCTGATGGATCTCACGGAGCAGCACACGAGGAGGGGGTCACTGTGCTGCAAGAGTCCGACGTCTCCGGAAGAGCTGTCGAAGAGGGACGTGTTGTTCTTCTTTGTCTTGCTCGCGCCCAGCCCGGGTCAGAACACAGCGCACATGACACAGAGACCTTGTCAGTCTTGATGTCGATGGACGTGGGCTCGGCGGCAAAAAGCTTCCGTCTAGAAGCTGCTCACAAAGCTCCAAAGCCGCACTCTGTCAATGTTGGGTTTGAGGCGCGATTGACCAAATCATGGGCCTGCCCATGACTCATGAGGCCCAACGCGTCGCACCCTGAAAAGAGACAATTATTTTGTCTGTACACGCTGCTCACACAGACATAACAAACTTTCTTGAATCTCCCAAATCGATGTTGGGTCGACCTTTTTTTTCCTGGATTTGATCATCATTACGTTTGGAGACCGAAATTGGCCTCCATCGTAGCCTCGGTGACCTCTACGAACGGAGAAAAAAGCTGTGTAACAATTGATTTTTGCCCCCACTGCAAAATGGGCCTCATTTGAAATGCTCAAGTTCTCCTTTTTTTCCCTTTTCATGTGCGTTGGTGCAAAAAAAATAGGTTCTGATGCAGTTCGCACCCTGAGGCCGTTGGAGACCCTCCAATTAGGTAGTCATTGCAGTCTCGATGACAGCACAGAGATACAAACATAAATACAACGCACAAACTTTCACAAACAGAATTGCTATAACGTGACTTTTTTTTTCGTCTGGTCGAGACCGAAGGCAGGAGATGGATTGATGGGTGGATGGATGGGAAGAGACATGGAGAAAGTTGATGGAAGGGGGGAGGGGGAGGAAAGACAGAAATACCCCTCGGCCTCAGAGCTTCTCTTCCCTCTCAAGATACCCCTTGAGATGTCGACCGTGACTTCACCTCTCTGGAAGCTGAGTGACTTGACTGACTGAAAACTCTTCTTCTTTTTCGATATCACGGGGAAGAAAAAGATTCTGTGCGGGGGCGAACTTAGTAGACAGACAGGTAGACGGCCGACGGCGGCGGCGACAGGGACGACTCGGCCGGACAGGATGGACACGGTGGAGCTGAGGAGGCACGACAACTTGGACAGGGCTCTGTTGTCGTCCCTGGCAAGTCTGGCTCGAGTGTCCTCTTGTCTGGCCGAGTCCGTCCTGAGCATTGAGTGACGTCGAGCTTAATTAGAGCCTCGCTGGCGCCTATTTTGGCCTCCGGTTTCTCCTCCAGCTGCGTGTGGATTTTCACGGCCTGTTTATTCCAGAGGGGAGGCGATAATGAGGAGGATGAAAGTTTGAGGCAGGTGACGAATGAGAAGGCCTGAGCTTCAACCACCATCTTACACAATGTTGACTTGGAAAGTCACTCAGTCTCTCAGGGCTTCAGTCGTCGTGGACAGCAACTTGGGGCCGACCCCACAGGGGCCAGAGTAACCAAAGTCATTCGAGATGAAGATAGGATTTCCCTAAAAAGCTCAAGTGCACTTGTCGGGTACAATTATGTGACTGTTGATACAGATTATCTTCGATGCATAGGGCGGCATCTCTGTATTGTAGTACGGTGTCTTTGTACGAAAATACTGTTTCTACGTAAAGTGAGGGCTGGGTTCAGTAAGAACGTACATATGAGCTCACGGAGAATTGCAATTTTGTACTACCGGTAAGACCCAAACAGTTCAACCCTGAGTTGCTGCCTTTGCTCAATCACTCACAAAATATTTACCAGCGATAGCGTTAATCTGAGGGAATTACTTCCATTTCTCTAATAAAGTGCTAAGATTGTACATTGTACCCTTGTACATTGGAGGTCGAGAAGTGCTATAAATAGTTTCTATGTCGGACAAGCCCACCACATTGACAGATGGAGGAGTTAAGTCTCACACCCACCACCCCACATGCACAACATAACTTCTCCACTGTGTGCTTTGGGAGGAAAGGAGAAGAAGTAACATTGAGCTGAACCTGCCCAGGCTTTGGGCCAGGTTTTTGGCCTGTTGAGTCAACTGAAGACCTGAACTTGTGGCAAACAGTGTGCACCAGGCTTACAAACTATATTTCCATTGCACTAGGATACAATAAGGAACATTAGGAAGCACCTTAGTCCATGCTGAAGCAGAAGAGGAACAAGCATTTGTCCCATAGGTCAAAAGGTCACCACATATATACACTAACTCCCTGTGAAAAATAAACATCATCTGAAAAGCAGTTGACATGGGACAGAGCAATAAAATCTGTCAGACATGTAGTGAGTGGGTAGGAACTGCACAAAAAGTTGCAATGTACTAGCTTTCTGATAACTTCTTAATCATTATGCAAGCAGCACAGAAGGACACTCCCTGTTGCCCTCTGAATTGCTGCAGTATGTTGTGTCCAAAATTATTTATAGTATTGGCATGATTAAACACTTCTACAGCTGCACAATTTACACAACGTGCATCAGAATGGTACATTGTCCCACCATAAAAGTTACATCATGTGCAAATATGGTGTTATCTTTGCCATGCTATGGATAAAAATGGACAGAACAGACTCTTAAAGGTGCATTCTTTGCGTGGGTCTCCAGTTGCAAAGGGAAGCATGGCTTCGAAGGCCCTACTCATCCTGCTCCTGCCTGTCCTTGTCACCAGCAGCCAGGAGGAGAAGACCCATGTGAAAAAGCAGCCCAACATTGTGTATATCTTGGTTGATGATGCTGGTGAGCACAGGAAGTCAATTATACAAAGGTTTGATAATGGCCTTGCACTGCACCTTGACTTTAAATTATTATATCCTCTCAGTGAAGTTGGTTTCTTGTGTTGCTCAGTGATGGACTTGGATAGTTCAATGAGCAAAGTTCTCTTTACACTCTTCACTTCTCACTTTCCAATTCTAAACAGCAATACTAAAATAAGACAAACGTAAAATCTACTACTGATGGCAAGAATGGGTTAATAATTCTTACCAAAAAGTGATAGCGCTACAACCAAAGCAGGTTTCAGGCATGGCACAGGTTAAAGATTACACTAAATATTAAGAATGAACTCATGCATGCCACTGCACAATGCATCTCCACACTAAATACTCATAACCCTATTCTCTCTACCAATATCTCCCCATTCTGTCCACTAGTATCCCCCCTTGTTTCCCCACTCCATCTGCATGCTCCAACCTGACACAACCTCTGCTATCATCCCTGTGTTGCTGTCTGAGCATTTCCTGCTGTCCATACTCTCCCTGCTGCTCTACAAGCTCCCCATGCACACACAATTTGAATTTTAGGCATTGCATCCTGTCAGCATAGCTGCTTGGGTGTGTAGTTCAGTGAACTCAATGAAGCAGAAAGCAGAAAGAATCTAGGTCAGAACAGACAAAGTGAGTAGAGCTGAGTGCAGCTGAATTTGGCATTTTACAGGGTATGATGACGTGCCTTGGCAAAACCAAGACCCAAACCAGGCGAAGCTCAAAATGCCCCACCTGAAGACGCTTGCTGAAGATGGCTTGATCATGACCAACACATATATGGAACCCATGTGCTCACCATCCAGGGCTGCACTCTTGACTGGATTGCATCCCATTCGCACAGGGCGTCAGGTACATGAACACAGCAGTTCCACAGTATTTTGGGAATAATGCATATAGGAAAGAGCATCCCCAAAGCCAACTACAACTGGTCTGACCCAATGTCATTCCTTTCAACCTGAACTGCAGTGCAGTTGAAACTGAGGACACCTAATCTTATTAAGTTACATTTTATTTTTAGTCTGGCGTCATCTTGGCTGAACAGGCAACAGGTCTCTACACTAACTTCTCAATCATGCCTGAGTACCTCAGTGACCTGGGTTACAGAAACTACCATGTCGGAAAGTCAGTTGATTCACAGTTGTGCAGGATCTCCATAAGTCCAAAGTTGCCTTAACTTCTGCAGGTGGCACCTGGGATTCTGCAATGAGGACTACCTCCCCACCAACAGAGGCTTCCACACTTTTGATGGCTTCTACATGGAGTTGAAAAACTACACCACCAACTTTTGGATTGGTCGAGGTACAGTTTTAAAGTTCATTCTGCTGGTCAAGCCTGATGTTCCGTTGACACTTCCATTGCAGTTGGTCCCCCAGAACCAGGCTACATGTATGTGCGCAATGAGGTACCCAACTTCGATGTGGAAGTTGAGGGAATGTACACAACGGTCAGTAAAACACATGCTTTGATTTGGCCATAGCTTTGGCCATGGCTAACAACAATAAGTTAGTTTCAGTAATGCCGTCTTGCTCTCCTGCCCTCTGCTTAGCACACCATGACAGACAAGTCGTGTCCCTCAGCTGACTTTTGACCGCTCCTTTCTTCAACTCTAGGACATCATAAATCAACAGGCAGTAGACACAATTTGGAATCATGTTAATGATGAACAGCACAGGGACTCCCCCCTGTTCCTCTACCTGAGTCACCAGGCACCTCACACTCCAATGGAGGCCAAGCAGGAGGACCTTGATTTATTTGATGAGTCCATACCAGAAAATAGGAGAGCTTTTGCAGGTGCTTTCTGTCATTGCTGAGTAATGCAGTCCAGACTGCTGGCATCTTCTTTTTCTTGCAGCCATGATGTATGCAGTAGATCGTGGTATTGGTCAACTTGTGGATGCCCTCAAGGAGAGCGGCCTCTATGACAACACCATCATTGTATACACATCAGATGTAAGACTTTAAAGTCATGCAGGCAACAGAGAAAGTCAAGCTATTTGTGTATGATCAGGCTTGAGGTAGGATGATGGTCCAATAAGGATGTGAAAGATAGCAACACATCTGTCAGGGCTGTTCATTATGTTGGAGTCAATGCTTGATGAAGTTTGGTACGTGATAAATCAACATTCTCATGATGAGAGTTTGTCTTAGAATGGTGGCAACATCAACTACGGTGGTAGCAACTATCCCTACAGGGGGAGCAAGGCTTCGGTTTTTGAGGGAGGTGTCAAGCAGACCACTCTCTTGATCAGCCCTGACCTGCCCCAGACAGCCAGGGGCAACACCTATGATGGGTATGACTTTTGCAACATGTTGAACAGGGCACCGCGAAAAGAAGATTGGTTAATTTTCAGGCTCTTCCATGTGACTGACTGGCTGCCCACACTGTACGCTGCAGCTGGGGGCAACCCCAAAGTGGCCATGAGACACCTGGATGGTATTGACATGTATAAGAGAATCATGAAGGGGCTTCCTTCCAAACGTGTTGAAATGCTGTACAACATCAGCCCCACTCTTCCAATATTTGGTTGGATGCACTGTGGTGGAGCCATCAGGTCTGCACTGACATTGACTCCCTCATGTAGAAGATCATACTTTACATCCATTCCAGAGTGGGTGACTACAAACTCATCACTGGTCACCCAGGAGCAGCAATTCCACTGCCATTCCGCTACATGGACTCTCCTGAAGCTCGTGCAGAGTTGGAACCTGGTGAAGGGAGCCAAAAGTACAGTTCAACTGACATTGTTTTCAGTCGCTTGTTCAATTGACTTGATTGTTTTCTTCCCCCAGGTGGAACTGCACTGCTGCTTTCCCTGATCCTGAGACATCATTCCAGCTGTACAACCTGCGTGTTGACCCAGGAGAGACCAATAACCTAGCTGAGCAGAAGCCATTCCTTGTGAAGTTTCTGAAGGCCCTGCTTGATAGATACTTTGACGAAATGATACCACAGAATTGGAACACCAGCCTGGACCCAGCATGCAGCCCCTCCAACTTTGGCGGCATCTGGACCAGTGGATGGTGTGAGTCTATTCCTTGAGGAGCAATAACGAATGACAAAGTAATAAATAAAGCATTAGCAAGAAGAAAAAACTTTGAGCTAAAGAAATGTGCACGTTGTGCTATCCATTTCTGAGACTAGAGATGCGACATCCGCAGTGACGTCTTCTTATGCCTGCTCACGCCCACATTCGGTGCACATGACGCTTCCTCTCCGCGCAGTGCAGCGTGAGCCACGAAAAAGGACAGCAGAGGGGATGGGGAGAACCAGTGGACCCCTCCCGGAGGGGCCCGTTCTTAGTGACTCACACGGTACGTCCAAAATTGCCCACTACTCTGGCGGGGTCAAAGACAAGGAAGGACCTTGCAAGGGCGAATGTCCTGAAGAGGGAGGAAAGAAAAAACAATGGGCTTCAGGAAGGACTTTAACAAGACTGAATGAATTGTTGAGCGGGCACGCAAAAAATGCCTCAAGTCGAGCACTTAAAACCATTGCAAAGTGTGTTAAAACGCCAGAAAAGTTTTGCTGCATCTGCCAGAGCTTCTCTGCCTTTGTCGTCCTGTCCGTTTCATCATCTTTGTGTAGGAAGTTGAAACAATTTCCTCTTCACCCTTTTCTTGAGAAGCCATGACTCTCCAGATGTGTTGAGCGGCAAAATTTCTTAGTCATCTCTCTCCTTGGCAGCCCTGCTAAGGTCATGCGCGCCTTCTCGCAAGCTCCGACCTCCGGGTGTGTCACTCGGGTGCACTCGGGGCCGGTGGAGGAGCCGGAGGCAACAAGAAAAAGACAGAGCACTTTTTTGGGGGTCCCCCTGTGCATGCCCAACACTGATTGACAAGCTCAAAGCAGACCTCATTCCTCAGCTCGTGAATGGGCGGAGGGAAAACATTCCCAGCGATGCCTACGGGGTGTTGCAAGGTGGGAGAAATAGCCGGACTGCGTCTGCGGCAACACCCTGTAGAACTGGTCGAAGTCGAGTCGACTTTCGGTATCGGTTGCATCCAAACTGAGCTTCTGTGTGTGAAGCCATAGCCAGATATTTCTGAGCTTGTTCGAGGCTGCCCAAATGACAGCTGTTCGATGGCAAATTTGAAGTGGCAAACACATAGAGAGGCCGAAAACTTCAGCCAGTGTTTATTCAGTGGCCCCTCTGAATGGGCTCGAAGGACTTAGAGACAGAGGACAACGTTAACGTCGGCCAAGACGAGCGACTCCGAGCTGTTGAGGGGATCTGTTTTACAAGTGAAAAAATGAGCAATTTTCTGCTCAGAGGGAGGCTCTTCTCGAACAGGGGTTCCCCATTTCACCCCCTTTGTCGGTGTCAATTCACCGCACATCCTTGCCACAAACAAAGATGTTCCTTTGTTCCATACAAAGTTACATAACAAAAGCCCTGGGCATTTCTCATCATTTGTCACGAGTGGAAGAAAAATCTGCCCACTTATGAGGCAACTCTGCACTTCCCCAAAATTGCATTGTGTAACTTTTGGGCGTCGGTGCCCAAGGCCTAATGAGAAAAAAGAGGTCGAGCACACCTGCGCGCAGGGCCCGAATTAATTCATCAGGACGACGAGGACGACGGCCTCAGGTGTGAACGGGGAGCGGCTCAGAAGTGGCCCTAAATCATTTTCCGCCCCGAAAATGGCACTGATAATCTCGAATATCCCTGCCTTTTTCCCCAAATGGCATCATTTATCTCCCAGAATTATAATAATGCCCCGAGTCTGAGCATGAGAAGAGGCCGCCGAGGCCGCTGCCCAATTTGTCAGGGGCGCACAACAGCCCATACAGAGGAGGAGGAGGAGGAGGTTAACAAGGGGCACATTAAAACATTTCGCACGGGGCTTCGCTCATTGTGCAAGCGCTCAAAAAAATATCTGGGCAAACATCTAACTGCGGTCTAACTCTAACTCGCGCGCGCGCGCGTAACTTTTCTGGCTGTCGGGCTAATGGGGTCGATTTGTCACCTGAGAAGGTAACGTACCTGTGCGCGCGCGCGTGCGTGCGTGCGGGTGTCTCAGATAGGCCAGAGAGAGACAAAGAAAAGGGCCACACGTGTTATTTTGCATCACACGCACGCACTCCTTGGTCGAGCTTTTGTGCGTACTCACCCCCACCTGGCACAGTAACCCTTTGCCGTGCACGCGCGTGCGCGCACGCCTCCACACGCGCGCGCGTGAAATATAATTCAAGTTTCTCTCTCTCTCTCTCTCTCTCCTTTTCCATCTGTTGAAAAATAAATGCGCTCGCTCTCACACGCAATTAAGCGGTGTCAATTCGCATTTAGCGGGCCATATTTCATGCAGCCGAGGCAATTAAAGGCCCAGAAAAGAAAGGCTCGAACGTAGGTTGGCTTTTGGGTGTGCAATACGGTTTTGGGGCCCACTAAATCAGTCGAAGGGGTTGAGAAATTAACCAGTCGAGGGCGCCCATTCGAAAAGTTGGCACCCAAGTTGGCACCCAAGTTGGCACGTGGTGTAGCAGAAACACTGGGTGGATGCAACTCTGACTTGCAGGTGTCATCTTATCTGAGAGGGAAGGCACTTAGGCTTTTATCCTGTAGGCATGGAATCATCGGCGAATTAGGCCTCCTGCCACCTCAATGGTGGGCCTCTGGGGATGTGTCCGGCCGGCAAGCACACATTCAGGCGAAAAGTTTGCATGAGGAAAGGCCTCAGTGATGCCTAAACCAAAGCGAGGCAGCACTGGCAAGGGTTAAACATGAATAAAGTTTGTTTCTTCTCCCCACCGTATGCAAACTGGTGACCTCAGCTGTAATTTTGGCATACAGTGGATACTTGATATATCGGCCTTTCTGGGCAGTAAATAACCCTCTCTCTCTATCTCTCTTCCCACCGAATCGCTGTTCGTGTACTGTCTTTTATTCGTCATGACGATAATTCTCGACAGGGCGATAAATTTCCCGTATCGTCATATGGAGCCTCCACTGTATCTTGCCAGAAGAATGCATAAAAAATCATACAAGGAAGATAACAATAACTTTTTTTCCGCCCTCGACTTGTAACAATGTATTTCCTACACACTCGTTACAAAAAAGGTCAAATCCTCGTCGGGTGGGTTTTTCTTCCTCCCGAGGAAAGTGTCAGAAAGGTTCATTAACATATGTGGCTTTTTTCCCCCGGGTATTTAGTGAAGTTTCTTATTAACATTTTCTGTGATAAGGCTTTTTTTACGTGCTCTATGACGTTTTCTCCCCACCCAAAAGGAGGATGGAGTAAAAAGGAAAGTTTTCGAAACGAGGACAGACGAGAGAATCCCCTTCTGGGACAACACGAGAAGGGGGGGAGGGGTTAAAGTCGCGCTCACCCAGGTCACAATGCAAGTCTTCAGTAGAGTCACCAGACGAGGGTGGGGGCAAACGCGCCCTAAGCTGCTTTTACTGCCCCGACCAAGACAAAGACAATTGAGTGCACTCGGGTGAAAATGGGGGGAGGCAAGAAGAAATAAATTTTGGGGCAACGATTTTTTTTTGGTGGGGGGGGGGGGGGAAATAAAAGAGTCCTTTTGTCTTGTTCTTGTGGCCTTTTTCTGTCCTCTAATTCATTATTTCCAGACGACGAATTAGAGTGAGTCCCGATCTTATCGAGAGCACACGCATACAATGAGGGAGGGAGGGGAGACCTTGGGCGGCGTCGTTTGTGTCGGGATCGTGTGCGCCGCCAAGAAGAGCAGCTCCAGGGCGTGCGCGCTCGTTGCGGCTCAGACGACCCAGCCAGCAATAAAAGTGAAATGGTGCACCTAAATGTGGGGAGGAATCGACGGTTTTTTTCTTTCTTCGTAATAAATGGCCTTTGTCTCTGCTCCTTTGTGAGGGAAGTGACCTAATGCAAGACGAAGAACAAACAGTTCCTGGGGACAGAGAAATCTCAAAGAGAGAGCGACGAAATCAGCTGTGCCTCGATTGCATCAATGGCCAATTTGTGCAGACTCAGGAGATTCGCAATTTTGCAACATTGCGAATCTGCTGAAGACCCTGACTGCGCCCCTCACATTGTCATGTGGACGTATTTTGTTCAACAGGCAAGCGTGACCATGAATCCTTATCTGCACTTTTGAGCAAGATGGAAAAGATGTTTTTTTCCCTTCTGCCTAGGCCTGTTTGTGGGGCCCCAAAGCTACCCAAGGGTTGATAATTAATCTTTGGTGTAAACGAACTTCCTCCTCCGTCCCCGACTTTCGCCTGCCCAAAATGCGCCCATTTCCCCCCCCCAGAATCACCTACCCAGACTTCCTGCAACGACCCCCGTTAGGGAAATCCGTGCAAAAAATTGTGATAAGGCCTCTTCTCTCTTTAATTAGTTGGTTAAGGCATGACGTTTGCTCTTCGTGTTGGAATGCCGAGAATTTTGGGCACCACCCCCCAAAAAAGTCTCTGCTCTGCACTCATAATATAGCGGTAACTGACGCGACCAAAGAGTTGGATGTTGAAAGGCCCAAACTCTGCGTTACGCACACATGCTAATTAGCGAGTCGGGGAAAAAATGAGCAATGATCCTCTTAAAGACATTTTCACCTGGCGAAAGGGTTGACATGGAAATGAGACGGATGCAGGCCTGGCAGGCCTGGCAGGCCTGGCGGGCAGGACGGGCAGACAGGTAGGTTACAGGTACGCACACACCTGAGATGAAGTCCAATTAAGACCTTTTTAGGGGCACTCAACTTTGGAGGAGTAGTGATAATCTCGGCGATAGCGACGACTGACACATTTGTAACCTCCGAGGGAAAAAGGCTTCGATGTACCGTGTGAGTCGGACGGAGAGGGGGGAAAAATGCCCTTTTCCTAATAACCTCGGCCATTTTTCTTGAGACGCGGCCTTCATCACTCCCGTGTCACTGATGACTCGTGATGACGCCAGCCCGGGCTCGCCGCAAAAGGCCCTCGGGCCCGCAGTTAAGTCAGAGCAGCGTAAACAACCATGGAGAAAAGACTCGTCCGGACAGTATGAGGCAAAATGGATGAACGTGGGCAACGGAGGCATAGTTTTGTGTGGCTCAGGCTGTGTCAGAGACCGCGAGAGAGAGCGGGAGGGAGGGAGGAGGCCGCATTTTGAGGGGAATCACATATTTCTCCACTCTCTAAGCATTAGCATATCATTGTGTGAGGGGAGGAAAGCGACTGCTACATGTTCTGTTGCGTTCAGTTCATACAACATAAATGTGTATATGCGTGTGTGTGTGCATGTACACGTATACGCTGCTCATTCGCACTGAACCGATTTTCTTTCACAGGCTTTGAAAGATAGACGAAAGATAAGGCCTTACACATAACGGGCCCGACAAAAGGGCCCAAGCTGTTCCTGTCTGCTGCCGAAGCAGCCCCCTAGGCCGGAGGGAGGGCTCGCATCATCACTACTGAACCACCATGACCTTGCTGTCCTCCCTCGCTGTTATCTTCCTCCCCCAGTCAGACGTTGTTTTCCTGCCTCACCCTGTACACGCAGGGAAAGGGTTGAATGGGGTGCAAAGTCTGACCAGTGCACCCCGGCCCTCAAGTAAGAGATAGACCAAAGATGAGCCTCCTGACGACTCCATGAGTTAAAATGGGGCCACTTTTCTTAATGTACGAGTCATTCCACTCTTGATGGGCCGTGATGACAAGACGAAAGTTTAAACAGAACGAAAATCACCTGCCGGAACACATGACAGGCGCTTTTTTCGGGGAGTCAGAGAGAAAAGGGACGATTTCCCATTCAAACTCATCAAAAAGGTCGTTTTCACTTTTCTCCCATCAGAAAGCCACTGACAGGTCTCGCCGGGGGCTTCGTCGAACAGAGCAAAGCCGTCAGTCAGGAGAAATTCCAAATTCCGACGCAAAACAGCACAACGCCGACGTGAGCTAGATTGCTCACGTGCAGAACGCGGGGTTTCCATCACACGGCAGGAACATCAGACTGGGGAGTGCCTGGACCAGAAGAGAGATTTCTATATTTATATTTGCCGGGAAAGTCATACATGATGGAGGCGAGATATAACAGAGACGTTTCTATATTTATATATTTGCTATCAGAGTCACACATTCCGGAGTCAAGATATAACGTTTCCACATTGACATTTCCTCCAACTCTTAGGTTTCCTAGGAAAGCCACACATGGTGGAGTCATGACACAAAGAGAGGCATTGCTTCAGGCAGATCTCCCTCGGTGTCGTCGTGATCGTCTTTGCCGACCGCAGTAACGTCATTATGGTCATCTTCTTGGTCATGACTAAGCCTTGCGTCTCTCTGTCTAGCCGAGGAGCAAGTAAGGCCGGTGGCCCCCGCCAGGACGGCCGCCGGGACGGCCGCCGGGGAGGCCCCGGGGAGGCCCCGGGGAGGCCCCGGGGAGATAGGTCGAGCTCCACTTCGATGTGTTTCCCCTTTTTCCCCCTGCCCCTAATGATGCACACGTGGTCGCGTGCAGAAGAAAATGCCTTTGACAGGTCTGTGTACACTAGATCTACAAGCGTGAGGGCCGGGGGGGATGCGTGGATGGGGGAGGAAGGGAGGGGGTAAAAAGGGGGGCTATTAGTGAAATGTGAGCATCTTCGTCCAGTTGAAAGAGTCTCAACTTTTTATGCATTGACTGAAGTCGACAATTAAAGGTGAGGAGTGTCGCTTCCTCTTTCGTGGCTCTTACGGTATGGGCAGACCCTCGTTGCACAACATTGTTGTGGCAGGAGTATGCAGAGGTTCATAGATCAGTTAATATTGTTTAATGTTGACATCAGATAACTTTAGAAAAACATGTCTGACATTCATCATCCTGTGGGCAGGAGACTTTTGCTTTGGTCCGGCCACAACAGCGTCTTTCAAGGTCAATCGGGGATTGTGTGTCCAAAAAACAATTTGCAAGTAACTAAGAGCATGAATATATCTATCTGTATTGCGCTAATACGCGCACGTGTGTAGATAGACACTTTTAATTCTTCCAAGCGATGTGCGTAACGAGGAGCAATACTTTTTTTTTTTTTTTTTTTAAAAAAAAAGCACATTTTATCACTCCGAATGCAAGGACATTGCTGCTCGTTAAAGATATCAAAGATCTGCACGACCAGTGGAGAACGGCGGCGACGGCGATGGCGGCAACGACGATGGCGGCGACGACGATGGGGGCGACGACGATCGACAGGAAGGAGGACGATGAACCAGACTCATCCCGTACACTAATAGACAAACGCCAGCAAGATCCCTTTCTTGTCGACGCAGGCGTCGTCTCCTTGTCCACTTGTCATGTCCCTGAGTGGACTGAACCTCGGGGTCGAGACGAACCTGAACCATGTTGAGGGTCAGCATTGCTCACGTGTAGAGAAAGCCCGCCTAACAGCAGCTGTGACAACTGCCTGGAGCTGCAGAGAGAACAAAGGCCAAGACTGAGTCTCTTCTTGTTCTTCGCCACCTCTCGGTGAAGCCGAAGTTGCTCTTCTGCGAGGAGGTCAAGTGAGCCCCACCTACTGTTCCTCAGCTTCTCCACGCATTCACGTCAATTTTTGCCCCAGTTTCTGCTGCGCCCAGACTTCATAGGCCTTGTAAAAGTGGCCTTGTGGATTGAGCCTCTCCCGCGTTTACGTTAGCACGCCTAAAGGCAGGTGTGCAATTTTCGCTTAAGTGGCAAAAAACGAAGACTGAAGAAATTGTGCACTCCTTTTTCTCGCTCTCAGGACACATGGAGATGTCATTAGGGGGGCCGGGATTTTTGGGGCTTAAATGTGTAGGTTTTCTTAGCTGAGGAATGACCCAAATAAGTGACTTTTAACCATTTCAGGGCTCTCTTCACTATTGCAATGACCTCGGAATTTTAGGTGGATAATTTTAGCAATACGAGGGAGTAATATTGCCTCACAGTTTTGGCATTGTTCATTGCTATTGTTTGTTGCCACTCTTTTTTCTTTAAAGCTTCTCTCGTTTTTCTTGATTTCTGTCTTGAAACGTCTGACCCCGAATTTTCGGGCTTCCACCTAAAATTCAGAGGCTCTGGGTGGAAGACAGCGTTTTCTCCCTCCGCGGCCCTGTTTCATCGGTGAAATTACAGTTTCTCCCCACAAATTCTCCCTCGCCCTCGGGGTCAAATAATCGTGATGAGAGTGAAGGGGTCGAGGGAGTCCTGATAGGGCCCAAGATCCATCCCAATCCTGTTTTTCCCTTCAATCCAGAGATTGGGAGGAGTTGCCATCATGTGTGTACGCACGAGAGAGGAACTCTGACGTGTGGCTGGTGTCACTGGGTCCCAGAGGCATTTGGTGCTAATAGTACGAGAAGCTTGTACTTTGCTTGGGTTCTTTTCATGCCTGCTGCACTCTTACCCTGACAGCGAAGGCCTACACGGACTCGGTGGTGACCGGCTCCATCTTGAGGACGGTCACGTTGGCCTCAGCTCGACTTCGGGAACGTCTCTTCGTAGTAGGAGCACTTGGCCCTAGTAAAGATGCTTGCAGATTGGCTAGGCAATGGGCCTGTTAGGCCTTCAAAGGTGGCATCTGTAACGGAGTAGGCATATTTGGCGTCAATACTCCTTGTTTGATCCTGAGAGAGAAAAAGTGGCCAAGCTGAGACAATAGTAACGCTATTTACGCCACTGAGCTCTCATGACAGTCGAAGCTGGATTTTCATTGAAGTCCCCCACTGGTTGATGAGACTATTTTGACTCGTGTCCATGGACAGATGAATGAATGGACCAATCAACAGAGCAAAGAAAATGCAATCAGCAGAGGTAACAGAAGCTATTAATAATAAAAGTGCTTCGCGCCGAGACAAAAAATTTGCGTAGGTTTCGAACGATCTCTCCATATTTCAGCCCTGGCAAAGCTTCTTCTCCCCTCTCCCCGTGAGAGGTCGAGATCGTTTGTCAGTGGGGCTCTGTTCTTCTCCTTGCTGCTGCTGCTCCTCATGTGCACGCCAACAATCACGTGTTTGATAAGGTGTAATACACGCAGGTTCGAGTGAGGAAAGTAGAAGAAAGTAAGAGTTTTCACACCTTATCTCTGCCTACTTCATCACACCACCTACTCATGCTGCTCGAGCCACAAAGAAAGAAACGCACGACCTGATTTCTCCCCGCAACTGGCCTTTTTGAGGCTCATACGGTGCACTCGACCCCGGCCCAAAATCTCCCGCAGGAGGATGAGATCACGAAATGCCCCAAATTTGCTCAGCACAAAAGTTTGTACGCCCTTTCAGAGAAGGGATTTATTGCTCTCTACCCCCAGCGATTGCTTAAATCCCTAGTGTCAAGATCACGCATAATTTCTGCATGCCAGAGATTCGTTTTTGGATGAGAAAGCACAGGATAAACAGCATTTTCGTTGGGTTTTTTTTACGCCAGAGCCTCTTACGTCCGTTGAAATCTCCAGGTTCTCGCCTCTTTTTTCCCCCTCTTCTGCCCCGCGTCACAAAACTAATGAACTTCGTTTCAATATGTGCACAAAAAGCGACAGAAGAGTAGTAGTCACATCTAACGCTCCTACTGGTTTCGCAGGGTTGCCACATTCAGGTCTTAGCAGTCAGCAGCAAGAGACTCAAGTGGTGGACGCGTTTGCCGGGATGCCAAAAGCAAGAGAAATAAAAAGTTGGTCGGTCGCTGAAGAGACGACTTTTCCATCACACCTCCCTCTGCCAGTCAGTCCGTTAACGATCCCAGTCACGGCGTGGCAACCCTGCTCTCTTTTTCCCACCTGCTAAGCCATTCTTAACGCCAAAAGATTTACTCAGTCCGTGTGTGCTATAACTGAGGATTATTCACTCGAGAAATGGGCTGGCAAAAAAAACCCAGACATATTTTTACGACTGTTGTCAGACGGGGTAAAAAGGCAACATCGAGCAAAAAAAAGATGCTTCTTCTCCAGATTCTTATTGGAGGAGAAGGAAAAAAAACTCATTTTTGCACTGAGAGAGAAGCAGCTTCGGTTTTCTTTCTCCTTGACTGTTCAGGCCCAACCCCGCAACTAAGGGGGAGGTCCTGTTACCCCCAGAAAAAAAGGGGGGAATTGTTAAGCTCCGTCCTCAGGGGTCTTCCCCATTACCAAAACTTGCACCAGAGACAAAAACTTTTTCAAGGTGCCGCCCCCTGCACTTGTTAGCGGCCAGCAAAGAAAGAGACAGAAATAAGAGCTACTGTATGCATGGAAGGACAACTGCAGGGTCCTCTCTGGGAGGGGTGCAAAGTCAAAAAGGGGGGGGGGGTAATCCTTCGGGACAGATCCCCTCGGTATTTGTTGTAATGCGCGTCTTCCTTAGTGAAGCAGCACCCACAATCCGTGAGTGTGTTTATTGCCCAACTGAAATTGTCTGTGCATGATGTCGAGCTGAGAAAGAAGTGAATTCCAGCACCCTCCCCCCCCAAATTAACCCCCCTCCCTGTGACTCACAGGAGGTCCCCACATCTTGACATCCAGGAGGAGGGGGAGGAATGGACGGACGGGGACTTGGGAACGAAGTCTGGACAAAAAACGGGGACAAATTCGGGTGTCCGAAACAGAAAAGGGCTTTTTGCAACTTCTCATATTTAAGATGAAGGAAAAAGTGAGAGTTTTTGCGTGACGAAATTGTTTAATCTCTTGCCCCCAGTGGGGTTCGGACTAAATGATCCTTGGAATTCCACAAGACTTTTCCCGCTTAGGGCCCGCTTGCAATGTCAGAACTTTTTGTGGGCCCATTTATGGGCCTGACCCTAGCAGAGAATGAGCCTTGCATACGTGAGTGCACCTTTTTGTCCCTGTAGTGCAACAGAAAGAGAGTTGTCACCCCCCCTCGAGCAGTGAGTACAAGCTCGAAGACCCCCAGTAAATGGGACCACTTGAAACTGCATCACAGTGGCACCTCTGTTCGACAATCGTAAGCTTAAAGTGGGTCAGCTTTCCAGTGTAAAGTGCAACTTGAGCAGTGCTGCCAATGTCTGAAATGTGCCAGCGTGGACGCGCCTTCAGGAACGGGTGCAGATGTGGGAAATCTGCCCGTGTAGACGCGCCCTTTCTTCTCCGTGGCCGTCGCCATTGTGAGGTTTTACTCTTGGCTTTGCTCTCCTTGCAAATTAAACAGTCGCACATTTTTCCAACCGTCTTCGGAATTTATCTCGCCTCCAAATCGCCACTTTTGCTCGGGCATCTCCAGCCGACTCTACCAGACAGCCGACTCGGCCTGGGCCGCGGCCGTGGCCGTGGCCGCCGTCGACGTCGACGTCGCCACCGCTCAAAGTCTCACTCGAGTCTGGCCGAGCAAGAGCATCCAACACAGGTCATCTTTTTTCAATTAGGTGGTGGCGCGGCCGGTGGAAAATTGTTCGTCCTGTCACTCAACTCAGACCCCCGGAGAAACATTTCCAGTCTGGTTGTTCTTGATGGTGGAAGCCATCATGCATACGCACGCAAGCGGAGTCAAGGTTGTCAAGGTCAGCGGGGTGCTCAAAGGCAGCGAGGCGGAGCTCGAATGGATGGACGATAAATGGTTCTGCATTCGCAACACCCTGTAAAAATCAGACGTGCTGCCAATGATGTATGTATTAAAGACAGTGTTTTTAGAAGGACCTTGGCAGTCACATCGAGACTTAAGAGTGACTTCTCAGCCGGGTCTTCCACCATGACACCTGACGCATTTTAGACGGGAATGAATTCCCCATTGAGGCCCTGACCAAGTCAATGAAGTTTGGCTGCTTCGTGCTCGGGCCAATTAACACAGCATCCACGGACCTCTGGAACGTGTGCATGGACGCCACGAACACAGACGCTACAGGGTGTCAACATCCAAACTTGGGTCAGTAAGTTCTCTCAGACAAGTAGTCTGGCCAAAATTATAGTGAAGTCGCAGTTTAACGTTGAAAGTATCGTTAACTCGACAAATTTACTGCATGAAGGAAGATCCCGGACTTATGAAAACATGTCGACCACCACTTAATGCCACTTTTAAAAGTAATATATATATATATATATATATATATCAGTTGCTTTGTCAACTGACCAGATCTATCTGCAACACCCTGTGCTTGCAGCTCGGAAAGTACTGGGTAGAAGAGGTCAAAGTTGTCATCACGTTCGTCAGTCAGTCCAAGCTCAACTGTTGTTACTTCGGTCACACGGTAGATACAGGGTGGACAGACTGCAACTTGTTATAAAGATGAGAAAGAAACACCCTAACATGAGAGGATTGTGACTCTTCTTGGTCCACCCTGTACGTGAAACAGAAGAAGCTTCCCCCCAGTGACCAAGTCCAGCTCTGATTTGTTTCTCCTTTAGAGCCCTTTAGACGGTCAGTTGAAATTGCCTCCGGGTGCGACGCCACCGATAATGCTTGGCAGTCGAGCCGAGCAGTACACACGACCACTGACAGGAGAGCACCGTGGCCGCGCTGAAGCCCGAGTCAAGCTGGTGGTACTTCAGACCCACGCAGTTGATCCTTGAGTCCAGGTCCATCCTATCCAGTTGTCTATGGCCAGTGCAAGCGAAACGTCAATTTGGTTGGACTGAAGAATGACCATGGCGAATCCTCGACTACTCTGGGCTACAGGAAGATTTGACGCTTCAACAATGATTCATTCACTCGTGATTTAACCACAGTCAAGCCTTTTGCTGACCCTGAATCATCAATTTTTTTGTCAAAGTCCCAGCAGGAACTTGGGAAGGTCCGTGTTAATTACTCGAGGCTCTTGTCTGCTTGTGCAAGAGAGGATTTAGTGCTTTAGCCTCCAACTTTTTTTTTTCATTTGTCACTACTTTTTGAAGCACTGAAAGTGTCGCATTCGTGTGTCTTTTGAATGTTAGCCCTGTACAGGTTGTCTCAGTTAAGTTGCAACTTTTTGAATTGTCATCTCTGAACACAGCCCTCTTGAAGTGAGCCTTTGTTCATTTGGCATCAAGATCACATCATGGCAACACTTCCTGACAGTGTTTTCCACCAGTCAGGATGACTCGGACGAAGATGTCGTTCTGGCCGCCGTTGACCAAGTTCGACCTTGACAATTTTTGAAGGCCCGTCACAACTGAATCGACTGAGTTCAGTTTACCAGGGATGGCCACAAGTTATTTCTGCCACGCTCTCCAGTGTCCATGAATAACAACCTTAACAACTTAACTACACCAGACAAGGATCCGAAGCAAATAATACACATTAGGGCCACGATTTCCCAGCGTTTTTGTCTGCGCAACTTGACTTTGGCCAAGTCAAGTGCATGGAGGCCACGACTCTCCCTGCGAGACCTGGCTTCGACCCCCTGCACTTGCACTCCATCAAGTCGGCGCACACGTGCGTGGGCGCGCGCAACAACGCGCGCGCTTGCGCAATCCCCCCTTTGATTGAGAGCTCTTCCTTCACCCTCCCCAATGCATTATTGGCGGCCTCCTTGAAAATATGTGAAGTCGAGCATTTCCATATCGTGATTTTCCAACCCCTCAGCCATGATCCAGTCTGGGCGTGGACCGACGCCAAACAGTCCGTCAAGGGCGAGCAAATTCTTCATCACAGGGGTTGGTGCGATTTGTCAAGAGGCTGCGGGGTGAAATCTGTACTTCACGGGGGATGTCAAAACTCTGGCCGCGCACTGCTCAATGCACAGGGTGTCGGAGGAGGAGGGGGACACGTCTCTCCCTCGCCCCCACCCCGTAGACTCTCCGTTGGTCTTGGCCTTCGGGGTCATCGGCATCTCCTTCCCGACGTCCAACAGCTTTTTTCTCTCTCTCCTCCAAGGATTTAATTAGCATTTGTTCAAAGAGAATCCTCCGCTCGACCGTTGGCAGAATCATCAAGGCCAAGTCAACAATGGTCAGAGGTCTCATTTTTCAAGGTGGCCTCCAGCTCTATCGTGATCGCGGCCAATTATTTTCTCTCTTTTTCGGTTGGTTCGATATTTCTCGCCGAATGTCCTGACCCTGGAGGACTCGTGCATGTTTTGGTCCTTTTCAATTTTCCTCCTCCTCTGTCAATTGAGACGCCGCCGTTTCTTCTCCCTCCCCCTCCTGTCAACGATGGTCACAGGGGTGGTCTCGGGAGGGGAGGGGAACTCGGACGGGACCTGCGCGTGCGTGTGCACGAACGGCGTCGTCAGAAGGGGAACGGATTTGTCACAAAAGTCGTCAAATCCATGTATGAGGGCATCCTCTGAGGGAGCGTTTGAGCTGGCGGATTCTGCCGCTCCTCCTCAGTCAGGAGACCGCGACCAAATTTTGGGCCTGTGCAAACGCGCACTAAAGCCCAACTTCATTGAGCAAATTCGACTATTTCTCTCAGACGCACAGATCAAAACTTGGTGCAGTCGTCATTAATTGTGGGCTGTCAGGGCCGAGTGGGCCGACCCACGGCGCCTTTCACAACACTATTCAGGAAGAGACTCCTTAACTCATGGACGGACAGAGAGGAATGGATCAGGACCGAGTCGGACACAACAACCAATAGACACGAAGACGTCGAGACGGACACAGTGGAGATTCCACTTGTGCAAATTCAGTCGGAGCAAAAAGACCCTGGGTATTTTTTTTTGCAACATTTCACTCTTGAGTCAGTAGTATTTAATGATACACTTTACAATATACAAACATCAACAATTGAATACGCACTGCACGTCAGTCGGTTGACTGTGAAGTAGTTCTCGACAACGTTTGAGTCGTTGCTGTGCATTGTGCGGCTCCGTGGACAGCTCCTGCCTGAACTGCACGGTGTGGTTGAGAACATCCGACTTCTCAGATGAAATATGCACACGCAGTGCAAAGAGCCCACATAGCAGAGGCCAGGACGTCGTAGAGAGAGCAGCATAATTGTTGGCCATTGGCAATGTTGGTCAATCCACAGGGGGTTTATTGGTTGCTCCAGCCCCCGGACAATGACATTGTCGACCCGACCCTAACCGCGCCCGGGCCCGGCCCAAGACTCATGCATGCATAGTCCAAGTGCACTTCTTCATCCTGAGGGATCAGCGCAGATCCCGGAGGATTCAAGTCAGTCTAATCATGCAATGCATACGAGGGACTCACAGAGAAAAAAAAAGAGGTCTCGAAAGAAGTTTTATCTGTCAATGTCAAGATCAACGCAGCTTGTAAATCTGGTGACGATGACAGAGGGAGAGGGAAAACGCAGATAGCAGCACTTTTTTTCCCGCTTGACAGATTTGGATCGGGTTCGCGTGACTTTTTTGTGGTGCTGGAAGAAGAAGAACGTAACATTCTTGATGCTTCGGACAAGTAACTGAATCTCGTCGTCATGGCTGCTGCTGCACCCTGTGCACAAAAAAGGCTGTACACCCTGTAGAGAGAAGACTTTTCTCCAATTTTCGGTACAGGTTTACAGTTCAAGCTTTGGCACTCCGTAGAAAAAGGGATAAAGAAGCACTGAAGAATGACTCGAGATTGCTTTTCTTTGTCTCGCGTGTGTCTCTTCAGAGTTTCCAGACAATCAGGACCAACACACTGTAGCCATCAGCTGTGGACTGCACTGTTCGCCGGCTACAGGGTGTCGCAGACAAAGGCGGAACTGTTCCTGGGGGACTCCGGTCCCGACTGGAGGCTGTCAGTGCTCAGACTTTCTACCTTGTGACCCGACAAACAATTGGGTAACATTGTACAAGTCCGTTGTTTCTGCTCACTCTGCTATTGAAGTACCGGATTTATCTGCACCGGGCGCTGAGAGACCCAGAGGCCAACGAGAGGCAGGCTCAGTGAGCCGGGGACGATACCAGGGTCACTCAGGAGGGCAACGAGATCAGGGGGCCAACGTCAAGGAGGAGTGGGACGACGCGGACGCCACCAGGGTCAGCAGTCAGGAGGGCAGCAATAGAAGAATGAATGAGCTGCCCGACGGAGAACAGTAGAACTCTGATAAAAAAAAATTTAAAGAATAGGGTATCGATTTTTTTTCCCTTTGAGCGGTCCCGAACCTTATGAGGCCCATAAATTGCTTCATAATCTGCACGACACAGAGAGGGTCACGACCTCTATCAAACGCGACATTTTAGCCACCCTCGGGCCCCAGATTTTTCTTACGTAACTCTTCTTACATAATAACGTTCTCAGAGATTAAAGTGACACTTTTTTGTTCCTTTCATTGTCGGCGTGGCAGCTACTGGAGGAGGGCCCCACTTCTGGTCCCGACTAGAGATGGGTCGGTCGGGAGCTTGGACAGCGTGAGGACGACGACCGTCCTGACCTCCTCCAGGTCCGCGCTGGCCCTGCTGAAGTGATCAAGGGTTTGGTTGGCTCGTTGCAGCTCGTCCTGGCAAAAGATCCAGTCACACCTGGCTTCGTATGCATAAAGGCCTCTTTTGCAAACATGGGCATAAAAGCCACTACCACAGACTTCAAGGACGGCTGATTGTGCACTCATACCTTGATCAGGTTGTTGTCGCCGCCTGAGGAATCTTGACGAAATTTGAACAGACTTCAAAACAATTTAGTCGTTGTAAAGCCTCGATATAACCAAGTGGAGGCAGCAGCAAATGATGCCCCGGCAATCGACTGATTTACATCTTCCGCCTAGACAACGTCTGAGTCTCCCCATTGCGTGAGGTGAAATATTGTTAAATCGAGACTTTGCTGTGTTGGGCATGATGGCGACTTTTTGTGCCGCCCATTTTGCGTGAACAGGTACCCACTAAACAATGGGTCAATCTGGTGCTTCTGACATGCTGAGGGTCTGTATATTTAGACAAGCGTGCACGTGTCAGAATGCGCGATGACTGTCAAAGATGTTGACTGCTGCTCCACAGATATGTCTTTGACACTTTCCAGTTCTTATTATGACAGGCGCTTTTGGAATGCGAGCAGGTTGGTGGACAAGCTGCTCCACAGGGTGTGGCGGAAAAACCCGGAGAGGAGACGCAGGCACTGACCTGAAGTTCACCTTCCAGAGCCGGAGGATCCGCCTGGAAGTTCTAGTGATCAAGGAAGTGACTCAAGACTGTGATCTTGCATAATTGCTTACTGGAATCAACATTGACCAAGTGCGTGACCGGAGCCGTGTTGGAAAAGTTCCCGATTGATCTGTAACTCCCTGTATGTGCGACCCGTTAGAAGGACCGTTCTTCATTGTGCTCTCAGCAAACACTTTTAAAAGCTAACAAACAGTGTTTTGTCGACTCTGCTTCGTCGTCTGCCAAACGTTAGTAATCTTAAAGTTTTTACTCCAGCGTAGGCCAGAAAAGCATCAACATCTCCGACCAGGAAAAGACCACCTTGACCAAATTTGCCAAAGATGTGGCCAACATATTCATACGGCTGCAATTCACATTAGGCCTCCCCAAAGCTTTTGTCATTGTGACACAAAGGACCATAAAAACATTCACTTCCTTGGCTTGCATCTTATTATTGGAGATGACGGCCTTCAAATGGCATCAAAAGTTAAGCTAGAAAGTAAAAAAAATGACAAGGTATTCATGAAAAGAAATGCATTTTTATTGCCTATCATTAAGTAAAAAGTATGTGCAAATATTTTCGAGTCCCTTAGTGCAACACTAGAGTCACAAAACTAATGGTTCACCCAACAATGCTTCTGTCACCTAAAGATGTGTAGTGGTCACAAATAGTTTGATCTCCAAACAGTCAGCTTATGATAGAGTTTGCACTTCATGTCTGCCACCCCCCAGGAAATCATTCACGCGGCCCCGGGCCGGGGGGCGGCGCCCGGGGGGGCGGGGGGGGGGGGTGCGGTCTGGTAGACGCGGTAGCCGGCGATGCCGTCGGAGGTGGACGGGGTGGAGGCTTGCCAGGAGAGGTGCAGGACGCGGTTGCCGCGGGTAACCTCCACCCAGGGGGGCG
>JAAUXU010017912.1_pt1 | contig 87644 bp, 92 predicted proteins | sample 7278151 | NCBI WGS metagenome assembly JAAUXU01 (sample SAMN14350113, study PRJNA611818) | marine sediment metagenome | isolation source: surface marine sediment (1.8m) | place: French Polynesia: Moorea | collected 2018-08 | reverse complement strand
CACCACCTTACTCCTCTCCCCACCCCCACCCCCGCACTCTCACCCCGTGTCTATGTGTTTTTCCGTTTGCGCGGGGGGGGGGCGGCCCCTTTCAACATTTTCTCTTTGGCCTGTTGCTCAAGACAACAACAGCCTGTAGCCGTTTGTTATACATGCGTGCTTTATACCGTGCCCATCGCTATGCAAGTGCACACGTAGTGTGGAACATCTCATATGTTTCACTGCTTGTATATATGCATAGGGACAGAAAAGACCAAAATAGGAAAACAAGGCTTTCCGCTGTTTATGAGGTGTCGTAAGCAGATTGTACTATACTCGTAGAGAGTGGGAAAGAAAGAGAGGTAATCTGTTTCTGATAGGTTTGGCTTTCTTTTGTTTTAGATGAAGGACATAAACAAACGCGAGGTTCGCAAAAGGCCACGCAAAGAGAAGGTTCGCAAGTGTAGAGATTTATCATATTGGAAGAAATAAAAAGATACAGCAGCACTTGGCGCAGAGCCAGATCTATGCATAACTAGGAGCTTCTTTTCAGTCGCATCCGACGTTCCAGTCGTTATATGGAAAGAAAGGCCGAAGCAGTCTTCTTTAACTTCTTCATCACGGTCATTTCGGAGGAGGACTGCGAAGAGTCAGTTCATTTTTTTGCTTTCTCATTGCAACAACCGCAAGACACAGACTTAATCTTTTCAGGACAGAGGAAAGGTCACGTCAATCCTGTCCCTCCCGCAGAGACTTGGCTATGAATGAAGACGTTACCAAGGGCAGGGGATCAACACTTGGCTGAATTGAGCTCTCTTGGCCTTCTTTTTACATTCGCCTGCATTGTGTCACGAATTAGCTCCTCGTACGAGCGTCCTTTTTTCGGTGTAACGTTGCGCACTAGCCTAAATGCCACAGGGCAGACGCATTAAAGTGCTTGCTTTCACATAGCGGCGCGCTCTTTTAATCCGTAAAGATCTGGTAGGCCTCAAAATTTGCAACAAAGGCACAGGCCTTCCTCTCCCCCTGGCAGGCGCGCGCCTGAAGCCCCACGGAGAAGAGGTGTGGATCTGTAGCTTTGGGAGACACCCTACTTGTACGTGCGGAGAATGCGGCCAAGAACGCCAGCTATTCGGCTTAATCTGATATTCGGCAAACAAGGGGAGCACCAAGCAGGCGGTGGCCAAGTAGGAAGGAGCGAGACGTGCAGCGCAAGCAAACCAAAGCAACGCGTGCTATGCACGTACGAGCGCACACCTTAAGTGCGTGTATGGACTTACTTCCGTACGTACATGCATAATATAGTAGTAAGCAATTGGCACCGCTCCTACTGCGCACTTGCCACCACCTCCTGCGTGTATTGCGACAGTAACGTAGCGGAAAATAGTTGGCCTGGTCTTTTTTCCAGGAGACTTCCGTTGTTACCTCCCCAGGGAAGGGTCTTTTTGCTCTCTTCCCTGCCCTCTCATGCTTCCTCTTGCCTCATCATTTGTTGCTCCAAGTAAGTGAGCTACATAAGGACTCTCCAAGGATAAGAGACTTAACCAATTACCTTAATTGGTTTTCTCATCTGACATTCCGGTCCAAGTTTTGTGTCTCCTCCGTCATTAATGGGGGGGGGGGGTCTGCCCCAATCCCCCCCCCCTGTTCATACGGACTAGGCCAGGGAGCAGAGTGGAAATTTGGGGAGTTCACTAAATGCATCTTAAGCTTGTGCAGTTAATTGTGATCGAGTCACAAATCGTAATCAGCTGAAGATAGTCCATGATCGCCACTGCTGACAAACTTGACAACCAGCTTCTCGTTGCCTGTTCTTCAGAAGCTGGTTGAGCAGAAGACTAAAGCCTTGTGCTCTCATGTTCTTCTCCATTGGCTTCACCTAGTGGCAGCTGTTCTGTGTCAGTGGCATCAGCTGTCAGACCCCTGCTGGACGCAGAGAATGTGGTAGCACTGACCCACCTTTACCAGGACTTCAAGTTACAGTGAAAAAGTTCAATAAAATGAGTTCGAAAGGTTCTAATCATCACTAATTGATGTCAAATCATTATATTGTCAATTGATTAGCCAGTTAACCAAGGTAAAAAAAATATCAATAATCCTGCTCTAATCGGTACTATAAGGTGCTAAATTAATTGATTATCGAAATTTCCATTTTTTTCACTAATCGCACATGCCTAGTCCATCTTAGGCTTGTCACTCACTGCCAAATAGTGCAAATGTGAGCAAATAGTTTTTGACACCCCCCCCTTTCTCAAGATAGTTTTTATGTGCTACAGTATTGTAGTGGTCAAGAACAGCGCGTATGGAACAATCCATACGCCAACCAAATACTGTTCATTTCTCCATTCCATCCACCTAAATTTGGCACGTCTTCTATCGCCAAGTATTTGCCCCTGCGACTGCGCCTGATGCATACCGTATGCATAGGGTTCAATTAGACTGCCCTTGAAATCATCTTAGGAAAAATATGTTCGTGTGGATAAGGGACACCTGCGTATGGACGCAATAATAGATTGTGGACTTCCGACGTGGCCACTGTTTGGCTTTACAATGGCCTCGAGGCGTCCTCGGAAGCAAAGGCCTGGTCTCGTTGATGAAGTCTGTGGCCATGTTGCCTCAGGCTTCATCAACCGAGGCCATGAGGTTAAACTGCGTTGTGGTGGACAGACAGCACATGTCCTACCCTTAGAGACCCCTCGCACCCCTTAGTGGCGGAAAAGGGGACCCGCAGCTGGACTTGATGGTGCCCAGAAAGAAGTCTGTTGTCCAGTGGGCAGCAAAGTTTGCCTTCAGCCCCAACTGCGTCATCTTCGATGATGATTTCTCCAGTAGTGTTGGCTTGTTTGGATTTCGGCAGGTTTGCCTAGGCTTCCTGCACCAAAAAAGTGTCAGGTTTTAATGCGTCTCTCGAAGGACATGTCAACTGTCAACTTGATGCAGTCTAATCTTGCCACATGCCTACCATGGACAAGGTCGCACACTGCACTTAGGATCTAGAGTCCTCTTTATATGGCTTCTCTAAGAGTTTGTGGGTTTTTTTGCCATAAGCAGAACAATTTGACTTCAAATCAAAATGCAACGTTGCATGCGCTAGCTTTTCTCAGCACCGTCAAAAACGAAAATCAACTTTTTATCATCAACGCAGTCAACAACGCAGTCAACAACGCAGTCAACAACGCAGTCAACTTTTTGGTGTCAAGTCCAGGTTGATCATCATCGAGACTGTCAAGGTCAAAGCCGTGTGTGCACCTCAGCTAGTTTTTGACCAAGCCAGAGCACGAATACGGCTTAGAACAATTTGTTGTACATGTCTCACTGCTGGTGGTGCACTCATGGGACTTAGCAGAGCTTTTACAAACACCTTGGACCGTTCTCCAGTGGGTCCCCTTCCAAGTAGCACATCACGGCGGGTACGCACGTACAGTTGCAGTAAGTCTTGATGCTGCAATAGTTTTGGTTCTGGACAAAAATTTTATCGACTGCCGTTATTAGTAGGGCGTCCACATCAGTTGTGCACTTTAGTGGTATTTTCGGTACACATTGCACAGTTTTGAGGAGGACTTTAAGTGTTGCCATTCATACTGACAACCTTAAACTATCACTCGACACCCTTGTTTGTTACTTTTGGCGTCAACTTGGTCTCCTTTCTGTACCCATTCCTGGTCTGGGTGTTCAATTTGATCCCCCTTAACATTATTAATGATAATAGTAAAAACATGCTGATAGAAACAGCACCATTTCGAGACTTCTCTTAAAAAACTGTCCTACTCAAGGTCTGTAGACCTACAGTCTCCGACGGACCTATAGCTGGCCACTACAATCGATCACTGCCGTCAGCATCATTAAGTGCAGTGATGCAACTAGCTAGCAACAGAGAATCTTGGTGCACGCGCATGCAAATAACTACTGTGTTCAGTCCAAAGAGTGTGCCAAAAAAAGTCAAGTGTCAACCCCAAAAAGACTATAAAGTCATAGTAAACACAGCAAGGTGCACTCATATCCTCAATTTTCCTTTTGGGAAAGAAAACGATGAGTGGTTACCCCTTTCCCCAGACGTCAACCCCACTTCAATCGGGGTCGGGATAGGATACCATAACCTAGTGCTCGCATCAGGCCGGACGGTTGATGCCACCCGGCTTGACGTAGATACCAACCACGCGGCCCAAGTCGGTGCTAGTGTCCCCTGCCGCCTAGAGTCAGTTATTGCCCCTGAGGGTGGGTATGTAGAGCAATTGCTTTCACTGAAAATATTTGGCTACTGTTTTGTCTTCAAAGAATCTTCAATAGACTCCAAGCTGTCCTGCCACATGTTTGTGCCATGCGCCAAAAATTCCTTTTGTTCTCAAGCGATCGATTATAAGGGCCAGCCCTGACAACACGCGCGGGCTCACGCACGCGTGGTAAGTCAATACGGTATTGGCGCAGCATATGAATACTGCGTAGGTCGTTCTGCGTCTTGGAAAGTTGTGTCAGGTACGACTTGACCTTGAGTTTTCAATACCAGGGACGACAAAATGCATGTGGCTTCGCCAGCCGCATTTGTCACGTCAAGCTTTCGCAGCTCGACCCGAGCCCCACTCGAAGATGCGGGCATCTAGCCCGGGTACCATGTCTACCCAATGGTAGTGAAAAAAAAAAAACTAAGCACCTTTTTGGAGGCGCGTTGATTTTTCTCATGTGCCTAAGCTGCAGTCGTGTGCCCTTGCACACGACATTGAGGGATACCTCGAGGCAATTTTCGTTGATTGATTGTTCTTTTATTCTACTCTTTCACTGAAAGCATGCGGGTAGAGTTCGTGGAGTACATGGCAAAGAGGAAGCAGAAAAAGGCATATTTTGTACTAAAGACTCTCACGTTCAGAAAAAAAGCCAACCCAGTTATCCTTATGTCCGAAGTTCTCATATTTTATATGTTAAGACACGTACAGTGCGAGTCATAAAAACGTCCGACATCGGCGGGTGAGGCACAGGAGACGTCGGAGGAAAACAGACATGAGTGAAAAAGTTAAAAGAGGTTATTTAACATTTTTTTGGGGTGACTCTCTCACGCAATACAAGCCCCAAGTGTTGAACTGAACTAAGCTCTGCTGGTGGAGGAAAAGGAGCAATTGTCTACTTTCATTCCCCCGTTATCATCGCTGCATGACCTCACCGTACCAACATACAGTATCTTTGTTTACCGTAGTAACTCACGGTACTTCTTCAATCTCTGCCCTTCTGTGTAGTTCCCCCTTCCTCTCTATTTTTTATCAGAGCTATGGCACCACTGAGGGTACTGCTAACACTGGTGCGCAGGGAAATGAATAATGCAACTGCCCGCCCTCCTGCCCTTGGCCCACCACAGGCGGACGGACATCCCGAAATAGCAGCAGTGAGAGTGAGTGTAAACACTGTGTACAACTTCCAGTGGGCCTCGATGCCGGCCAGGCGGCAGCAGGTACTCAGCACCAGCTCGTCCTCCTTGCAGAGCTTCTTCCAGAGAGCGACTTTGATATTGAGCTCTCGCTTTCTCCCCTTCTTTCCCTTTCTCCTTAATCCTCGCTTGATTACCTTTCAGACACCGGTTCCTCAGTCGTCCTGGCCTTATTGCTAGTTCGAGTAACTCTGCCAAGTGAATCTATTCCAGTTCGGGCCTCTCACCTCTTGGCAGATACATTCGTTCTCCTGCCGCCTCTTCCACCTGCCTTTATGTGAGGGATGAGCGAACGAAATTGAACGAGCTCCTCGGCTAGGTCCAGGTCTCTTTAGCTGACCAAAGACCAGCCATCTGTTAACCCAGAGACGATCTGCCAAGGGGGGCGCAGCATGTTTAAGTGACTTCTGCCGCGCAGATGCGTACAACGCGAGTAATTAGCCAGAGCCGAGACGAGGACAGTCGGTAATCTCTAATGAACAAGGATGAGTGGAAGCAGGACAAAGTCAGTTCACGTACATGTCCATGTTAGGACCACGTCTTGGTTCTGACAAGTCCTACGTCACTGACGCTGAAGTTACTGAAGACTGAAATTGTTAGTCCTGGACTTGACTGAAGGTCACGTACTAGTTGTCGTTCGTACTTACATGGCCTCCATTCTTTTTCTGGATCGCCCTTCTAAAATTAGAACATGGGGAAAACGAAGCCTCCATGATGTCTTTGAGGACATTCATTCGTCTTCCCTCCTGTGAGAGCCCAAGTCCATAAATCCAGATGACCAGATTTGCCCACTGCCAACCTGACCTTTGTGTAAGCTCCCTCTGAACCCGTAAAACTTCTTAGCACTTTTCTCCAGAAAAGGGCGAGGGGGTAAATAAGTATAACAGATTGAACACACGTTTGTTCGAAGGAAGGTACTGAGTTAACCGAGGTTCTCTTCCTCGACATGAGAAACAATAGTTGGACGACTGTTTCAAGTCAGTTAAATATAAAAGTCTGGTGTTAAACTTTGCATGAAAAGGTTTTTTGAGGTTGAAATTTGGCTGACTCCTCCAAGATCAACAAGGAGAACTATGGTGGAATCGCGCCTCCTCCTGCGTCCACATGCCTGTTTTTGACGGGCCTTGAGAGTGTTGATTGTCTAATTAGCCAGAGCCTAGCTCCACGTCCTCCTGATCTCTAGCAGCTTCCCTGCTTGGCATCGACAACCTGAAGCAGGAGCCAGCAAATTTGTCTTTCATGAACGGACGCAGAACGAGTCCCACCACTTGTCATTGTCATGGCATAACCTTATTTGATAAGATATATTTGTCATTTTTTTGGTCCTCTGCCATGTCATTCTCATGGCCACAGCTTTTGAACAAAACAGTGACCTGGGAAATCGGGCCGACAGCGTTGCTATCTGTTCAGCCGAAGTTAATTTCCGTCCACCCTGTACGTGCACCGCACTCTCCATCGCCAGCAAGTCTGTCCACAAATCGACGCACAATAAATATCGTGCGTCTGGCATTTGAAGTGAGAGAGAAGGTTGCCATTTCACAATCTCCCGCAGTCAGCCTGTCCCAACAGGGCTGCTTGGATGGATGGACGTGACAGCTCAGAATCTCCGACTGAAGATGAGTGCCTTTTCCTTGGCAAAATACGGATATCTCTTATGCCATGATGGCGCGGACCCGTCATGACTCCATCGAAGGGTAACCTCCCCCCCCCTCCCCATGAGTGGAGGAAAGTCATAGAAAAAGATTTACGTATCTCCCTGGCAACCCAGTTTTAAGCCGGCTTCAGTATAAATACTACGCAAGAGGAGATCTACTTCACCAGCAGGACTGTACGTACCATACAAACAAAGGCTTTCTCACAAAGGATGTTCGCGCTATAACCTCCAGCTTTATTGCTTTCTTTTGGCTTTATCATTGCACCACTTGAATCATCCTTGATAGGGCTGTAAGTTGCGGAATCTCGCAAGGGTCTGAAATACGCACCTCGGCATTACACCCGGTCTCCGCCATAGCAGAGGTCAGGGACAATAAGATGAAGAGGACGAAGAAAAATCTGAGCAACCCTTTGCTCTCATTGATAGTAGCCGACAGCGTCGTCGCGGTCTTGCTTTCCAAGGCTTTGTCCGAGAGCGGAAAACCATAAAAACCGTGGCGGAAAAAAAACGAGAGCAGAAAATCTCTCTCTCCTCCTTCGTCCTCTTCAAAAATGTCTTTTGTTGTGGCCCCTCTCTTTTCGCTTGCTTTCCTCTGGGCAACACCAACCACCACCAGCACCAGACCAAAGCTCAAGCGATTACGATCAAAGCTGCTGGCCGAGGCAACAGTGAGGGTGGGGGAAAAAAAAAGGCCAACATGACGGCTTAGCAAAATTCGAGTAGGATGATTCCCCCGCCAACTTTATCTTGCCCACCAGATGCTTCTTGTTTAATAAAACGTGAAACAGGAGGCACATTTCACCGCCAGAAGGAAAGCATTCCTTACGTCGACTCGGTCGACTGAGACGAGGTCACGGACGATGGTCAAGCCAGCCTCTGGGGACCAGTATATTGCATTTGTCTCTTACAGTTATGCGTGACCGGGGACAGTCTTCTGTGTTCTCACATGCGGTTTTTTTTCACAAGAACTGGCACGATAGAGTCCCTACAGGTCTTTCGTCTGAACATAATTTGTTAGTGCCCTCGTATTCTCTCATGGCAGCTTCCATGTGTTCCTTTGCCCATCGGTAAGCACTATACGCCCCAACAGCACGTGCTTACTGCCCACGTCCATGCGTGTGTGGATACTTACGAGTGCGTTATATGCATGGAGGTGTGGTACAACGTGTCCAGTACTCTGTTCTCGTTATTTTTCATGGATCTGCTGCTCTCGCTCCTAAGCATGAGGCCATCATTGTGCTGGCAATAAAGCTTTCTTCCTACTGCCAATTGTACGTCGAGTGCGAACGTACTATGGAACACCAACAGTATGACTCTGTAGTCAGCGCTCTCTTTCACTACATCAGCTTATTTACGGTGACATTGCAGTACTATTATCAAAGTTTCAAGTCATTTCACCCAAAAGACCAGGCAGGACCCAGGTATCGTTGGATGTGCTCCCCACACGGGTTCCAAATGTCCTTAAGCAGGGAGGGGGGGGTTAACGCTGTTTAACCCATTAAACAGGCACCAAATTTGGGTACAGATTCTAAGCCAAATCTAAGATTTCAACCACCTAGGCAAGATCGCAGGCTCCCCTAACCTACAGGGCGTGCGCACAAAAGTGAAACTTCTCCACAATAGTCGGTCTGGCCACCCTGAAGTTGTTATTGCATGAAATTGGTATGCCCAGCATTAGCTTCGTGGCCGACCTGGGCCTCGACGACTGCCTCCACGTGCCGCCTGAGGGCACGTGTAGACCTGGAGACGTCTGCGGGGTTTTACTTCAGTCTCAAATTACCTGCGCATCGCTGTACAAACACAGGCCCGTTGATGTTTGCATTTGTCCGCCGCAACCAATTGTATGGCTACAGTATGACACCGGATTATTGCTGCGCCTCTAAAAAAAATAAAGTAAGCAATGTTTCAGTATAAACAACTACTGTTGTTGGCAAAACTGTATCATCCTTTAGCTTTGAAGCAACATCTGACAATTGAGTGAGCTGAGCAGTAGGTTCAGGAAGAAAAGTTCATGCTCGAGTTACGTGATTGCCATAGACTGAAGGGGGCACAATTTTGTGTCGCATAGTAAAAGCGCGCTTGTACCGACATCGGATGTCGTATTTACCGAGATTATGCACAGTTCAGTGGTGTCGGTAAACGCTGATTCTACTGTCCTGTAGTTCAGACTGCAACAGAGAAGCTTATTCCTGCCGGAAAGTACTTAGTCCTTACTGTGTACAGTGGATGATCGGGCTACGATGGGGTGAGCAGCGTTTAAGCATCTGGTCCATTTGCGCATAGTGACCAAGTGAAGGGCAGGAAAAGGCTGGAGAACGGCTCCTCTTTGGCCTTGAATAGTGCGAACGTTTAGAAGCCGTATATTGCAAAGACAAACAGCGAGTGTGAATACAGTGGTCAACCCTTAGTGCTGCAGTCCATTTTGCATTTATCCAGCCCAATCCTGCAACCTCCAAACTTAATCGTGCAATTTTGAACCCAGTCAATCTCAGGCTTGTGAAGTTGAGCCAAAACAAACAAGAGTTAGTGCACTGATTGATGATGCAGTCTGCATTTTTGGCCCAAGAAAGCGCAGTGAAGCCACGAAAATGCCGCCAAGCCCACCAAAGGGGGTAGAGTGGTCAGCCAAAGAGAAGCTGGCATGCTATGATGCTCTTCCAAAGTTTTGTGGAAAAGCAATGAAAAGGGTGTGAGGTCTCATATTGCACCATTTTTGCCATAAAGCGTCTCCAGGAGCCATCTAGAAGTTCATCTTTTGCTTCCATGCTTCACCATGCACCAAACTTAATGGTGCAACCGTGCTTTTAAACGCGGACCACTGTATAACAGCAGTTAACTCCAGTCGCAAAGCAAACAGCAGAAGCATCACTAATCGGCTTTGACACACAATTCTGTATGCAACTCGCTCATCCATCGGATGTCACTGGTCCGTTCAAGAGTCATAATTTACATAAAAAACCAACCAGGACATTTCTCTTGGTTCGGGGTCTCTCCCGCATAAGCGAGGTCCACTGTATATGCTAAGGTCAGGGAAAAGAGACACCTCACGAATGAGAAAGCACACGTAGGCAACATTGCAGGTGTCACAGGAATTGAGAATGGCGACCCCCCCAGCCCACAAAACCGGGATCCCTTCCGATCTCTTCCACTGTGGTCTTTTGTTGAAAGAGACAGCATGATTTCTGCGCACACCACCCAAAGAATCCTGGATTGGAGGGCTTTTCGGACAAGTCAACAGCCTCAATATCATGAGTGGCTGAAACTTCTGCGTAATTTACAGTGTGTCATAAAAATGACAACGAAGTGGTCGGGGAACACGAAGAGATCAAGAATGGGAGGCGCGGGAGAGGTTGGGTAGAGGCTTGACGTCTGGAAACTTATGGCAAGAGGACATCACATGTGTATTTCGACATTTATACACACAGATTGTGCGTGTACCCAACACTATACGACACCACTTCTTCCACTCTCATATGACGTCGAGCTGAAGGTGATTTGAAAACTGTGTAGATGAGCTTTTTTCCGATGCACTTTTGCTTTGCCAATGACCTCGCTCAAGGAGTTTCCAGGATGTCGAGGAGAGACTGAGCGCATTGGACGAGAGCATCATCATCTGTTGCACATGGTGCTGTTGCCAATCCAGATAACTTTCCTTAAATGAGAGGCTGGGGACAAAGAAGAAAATCTCATTTGGCGATAGCCCAATCTCTATTGGCTGGTCCTGCAGAGGGCCTTCCTGTCCATCGCATCTCACTGCGAACCCAGGAAACAGACGCACGGAGGTCCTTGTGCGGATATCTGCATAAGCAATTTGATTGATGGCCCACCCTTCTTCCCAGTCTAAGCCAGGCCTTCCATAAGTTGTGGAAGAGGAACTCATCTTTCTATTCCGCTCATGCAGAGAGACCAGAGTGTGTAGGCATTGGACTTTTTTTTGACAGCTGCAATTGGTGGTGAAAGCGTGAATAGAAGTGTAAGAGCGCAGGAAGAGCCTCTTGATGAAGAGGGGGCATCACAATATCTCTTCCTCTCGTGTCCTTGTGGTCTTTTCCGATAGTGCAATTCTTCCCCCTCGTCGTCACGTTGGACGTCCGATGATTTCAGCGCATGTCCTAACGTACACAGCTGCACCAGGAGGGTCATTTTCATTTCCATATCCTTCGCATTTAGGCCTGCTTTTTTAAAAAAGAAAAAGGGCGTTTAAAAAAAGTTTCACGCAAAAGCCCCTTTCCAAAGAGAGCAACACAACAAGGTCTTGTCACAATACATTACAGCAGGACAGCACATATATTATGTACTCATACGTACATCATGCAGCACTGCAAATTTGTTGACGTGCAATTACTGCTCCGGGTAGAGAGAAAAATTGCAGTCTGAGTTGAGAAAGAGCCGCATCAAAAGATCTTGGGTTTAATCAGAGCCACAGTGCCTAATAGAGAGATTACGTAGGGTAAGTGTGCAATAGCGTGCGAGGAAATGTTTGTTTCCTTTTTTTAATCCTATATACGTAGAGAAGCTTTCCTTTTTGGCCATGGACAAGTCAGGAGTATCGCAGGCACTCTATGGATGTTTCAGTGATGGCTGAAAGAGAATTGATACAATGTCTTTTGATTAGAAGAGTGGGTGGACTATGTCTTGGAGCTCTGCAGGGCAAATGAACGACACATGTGAAAGGCAGTATTATCACATAAAATAGAATTATACGGAGTATGTGTGTGGCATTTCCCCCGAGCCTTAAATAAATGTGTTTCGCCACCGAGGGTTTTGTTGAGCACACTTTGGAAAGAAAAAAAGAACCACTAGCCGCAGCGACAAAACTCGAGTATAAGCTCTAATTTATGGTCATGGCAGGTGGAATGGGCATGCCCGAATGTGGCACTTTAATATTTCGCAAATACTCATAGATTACATTTAAAATTTAAGCGGTGACAGCCACGTTCAGCACGTACCCGGCGGCAAAGGAGAGTGACAATCGGTGACTCTCGGCGTGAGCCTTGCTGCAAACAGACACGATTCATCCACTGGGGGTTGACAGCCAAGACCCGCTCGTTCCCAATATTCCACTTGAAGTTCCGGGCGCACATGTGTTCAAGACTATATTAGTAGGAATGAGGAAAAAGAGGAGTTAAACCAGGCTGTGTTTTGATATTCCTCAACTTTTCTTCCTCCACTACGGTAGAGGCAGGCAATCTTTCTTTGGGAAAGTGAACGAAAGTTCTCTTCTGGAGAAACTTCTCCCCAAAAAGAAAGCCGAGAAGTATCATCCAGCGCTTAAAATTGCAGTCAGCTCATGACGATGTGTGTACAGCACAAGCATTTGCGATGTCCTCCCCCTCCTTTTTCCCCTCGGTAGAGTTCATATTGAGAGGTCAGCGAGGTCATCCTTGAATTTTTGTCCTCGATGCTAGTGCAATAAATCTCCTGACTTGTCCCATTCGATGTAAAGATATACTACGTATCTATTTTGTTCTTTCCGACGCTGTCCGGTGGGTTGATAGAGCCGCATCGTAAGGGATCATGTTGGAAATGAGCTGAAACAGCATTAAGCTGTCAAGGTGTGCGACCCTTCCGCCTACCACAGGCCTTAATTTTTCGTCGTACGATACACAACGTACCACAAAATTCTCACAACACGCACACCACGACAGAGAGGCTGAAGAAACTTGGCCTTTGAATACAAACTACTATTTCGTCCTGCCTCCGCCGGCCAGCCAATGAGCGTAGTACTCGTAGTTTGCCTGCCTGACCTTCGCAACTAGGCCAAGCAAGCATTCAACAATGCTCTCGCACAGTCACACATACAATAGACCTGCAATAGGTCGATCTCTCAGTCGACTTTACGTGAGTTGCTGGGCCCGTCACTAGGCTACGACTGCCTACGGACATTGGTGCGTAGCTCACGCAGTACGCAAGTACTGGAGGAGTGAATGCACATGCGTTGGTACGCAGGACATCAGCAGAACCACTTGAATGTACTCGTATGCTCCGACTGGCACAGGGTGTGTCCTATTGATTCGAGACCACGCCGACTTTCCAGCCTGGCCAAAACCATACCCGACACCCTGTGGCCTTCCCGACGAGCGCGAGGATGAAGCCGTTTCCTCCCTCCACGGCCGCCTTCTTCCTCATCCTCTCCTTCTTAGACGGAAAAAAAGCGACTTAAAAAGGGCCATCGAGAGAGGCAGAGAGAGACGTGAGGGACCCCATGGATGGATGGAGAGAGAGAGAACTAAACGTTTTTGCCGCAGCAATTACTTTCCCACGAGAAAAACAGCGACACCCAGCTAAAGTTACGTGTAGTCACACACGGCCGGGGTGTTGCACCTCTGAGGATTGGCTGGGCCATGAAAGTCCTCCTCTGCTCTATCCTTTCTCATAAAATTCGAACCCTGCAAGTACTTAAGTACATGCTATATGTGCAGGAATGTCTTTTCTCCTAAAAACTGATTACCAGCTCCGCAAGAGCAACGTGGTCGTGACGAGCTTAGTTGGCTTCTTCGACTTTTTTTTCTTCCTGGAGAGGGCATCTTTACAAAAGTGCTTTAACTTCGCATTGGATGGAGAAAAAAATGGCTTCCTATTCCCTCCGGCTGCTTTGAAGCCATTCAAATTCTTTTGTCAAAGAGAAAAATGGAAAAAGAACCAACTCCATTTCACTTTCTGACCAAGGCTTTAACTCCACTATGAAAAATGTATGACGAAAATATACACATGAGTATATGAGATTCTAAGACGCTGTTTTGGAAGCATCAGGCTGTGGTATTGCACTTGAGGCAAGGAGCTTCTACGTCGTCTTTCAAAACTTCAGCTAGCCACCCACAGCATACCAGCCATATGGGGTAGCTCAGGTATTGTACGTGCAGTAGTGCGCAGGTACCCATGAGTATAACGCAATGCAGTGCATCACGTGATTGCCAACAACAAGTTTTTCAGCTCTCAGCCCCACGAAGATGCAAGCAGCGCCCTGCTTGTGCGGAGGACGGAATCCTGTAACAATTACGAAGAAAAACTCATGATTTTTGCCTTATTTAACAATTACAAAAATAGCTTCCCGCGCAATTTCTGCTGGTCCTGTCCACGACTGAAGTACGCACACCGTGCAAGTACTTGCAGGGGGCGGTAGCACCGTACGCACCTACGTACCAGCGTACAGGATATTTCCCCTCGTGGGTGAAGCTGGGAGACTCAGACAAACTGAGAGTTGTGTCTTATGGGTACCACCAGGCAACATCTGCACGTGCTTTACGACATTAAGTATCTATCCAGTGCCTTGCTGTTGCAGCGTCTCTTGACGTGCTTGAGCCCACTGCACACCTTGAACTAACCAGGATTTTGCCGCAATAAAACGTTAATTCAGTCTGCACAATGTACGGATACAACAGGGCTAAAAATAGGCAAGGGACACGACGCTTCTTCAACAGAACCAGGCAACCCTTTGAGTGTGGAGAGCAAAAAAAAGTCTCAAACGACCTAACAAATTCACCTCATTGCTAGGCAGGGAGCGCGGTGTTTGTCATTCCAATGGTTGCATAACCGTCTGCTACTTTTCTGTGCAGCAGTACTTTTTTCTCCATCAAGCTTAATGCCTCAGTCTTGATATTAAGTCCAACTTATTATGCATAAGTGTCTAAGAATAATCGATGTCGCCATTATTGAAGCGAAGATTGGTTGGCTTTACAATTTCATGCCTATCCAGGCCCTTCAGTACAATTTTGTGAGGACCAAAAGCTAGTGCATACAAAAGGCATGATTTATTATTCGGCTGTCTCACCGTAGCTAATTATGAAGAGTTGAAGAGGGAAGCAAGTGCAGCCATTGTCCTTAGAACCAATTGTCTTGATATAAGTGTCACCTTTCTATAATAACTGTTGCATTCTCTTGTTCGCTGCCTTAGGGTACGTGGGTAGAGCGGTACTTGTATACAGAAAGGAGCGGAGAAGAGAGTCCTCTCCAGTACCAATCTCTCCGCCTTTTATTCCTTCTCTCTCTGCACTAAAAGTGTGTGTAGGTACTCGCATTAATCTATATTTAGACGACGTTCTGACAACAGTGCATAGATCACTTCTTCTTATGACTGTAAGCTCGCACTCGTACTACGCGCAAAGCATCATGATGATTAATTCTGGTCTACAAAAGTATCTGCTGCAAGTATGCTGTGTGCACGTATGGTACCAACAGCGTGTCAATTTATCCAGGCATTAGGTGTATTTGCCCTTGCTGTGTGGAAGATAGAGGTAGTCGAGTACTATTATCTATATAAGCTCGAATAGGTGAGTCAAGCAAGAGGAAATGCTGAGGTACTCGAGTGGGCATTGAGTAAAAAAATCCATCTAAAAGGATCTTCTTCTGCTTTTCTTCAGCGCCAATTTATTGTGCTATAATTGTATTGCAGGCAGTACAGTCAGTGGCACAGCTTAAGCAGTCTGTGACATAATTGACCACTAGTCATTGTGTGCAGCATACAATTTTACAATTTATTCTTCAGGGAAACACCCAGATATGGAGTAGGGGAAATAAAGTCGAGTAGCCGGCAACTTAGCTCGAGTAGTACCCAGCCGATCATCCCTAGTGGCAGCACATGGTACTCCTGCCTGCAATTAATTTAACGTTACTTCAGTGATGATGACACGTGTATGCATGCCATGTGCGCAGTTAGCTTCCCTGTAGAAGACAAGATACTGTTCATACGTGTGTATTCTCTCTATACATTTCAGCGGACACCAGTTTTCTTCTGGCCAACGCCCAGATAGTAGACTATCCCATAGTCTACTGCAACGAGAGCTTTTGCAAAACCTCCGGCTTTAACAGGGCTGAGGTAAGATAACTTTTCTCGAAGATAAAACCCCAGACAGTCCTTACTCCTCACAAGTCCAGTGCAATAGTCGAAATTGCACTTGACAAAAAAAGGGACCTCCTTAAGTTTTGCACTATTAAAAGGAATCTCCCTCTATCTCTATCTCTCTCGAGTTTGACTTTGGCGAACTGATGCATTTAATCGTTACTACAGTCTATTTCACCTCTCTTCTAGGTCATGCAGAAGTCATGTCGAGTCGGCTTCATGTATGGGGAACTGACCGATCAGGTCACGATCGACCAGATTGACCGTGCTCTTGATGAACACCAGACCGACCAATTTGAGATCTTGCTTTACAAAAAGAACAGTAAGAGCAAGTTTGTAGGTTAAGTATAAGGGCATAATTTGTGTGCCCGGAATCACTTTGCTCGCCTCATGAGGCCTTCACCGCTCTACTTACCTAAAACATGCTGCTCTCAGCGCTCTCATATATTATGGATCACACCTCCGGACCAGTTCTATGCTGTGTACTTGCACATCCTTTAAAAGCACGCTTAGGGTGAGTGCAGTACTGACAGGTGCCCCTGACAAATCGAGCCATTAACATGCTAATGCATGTTTGCTCTCTATTAGCTCAGACCGTCTGATGATTGTCCAGGCCAATTTATGAGCAAATGTAACGCACTCAGTCGTACTTACACGACGAGCAAAGGTCCCACTTTACACGCAAGAAAAATCGTCGTCTACACGTCAAATGTCCCAAACTGCCGCGCTCTTTCAAATGAGCAAGAGTAACAACCAGCGTCTGCCGTTGTCAATAACGTTTTACCGACACCTGCTGGAGAATAGGTCCATAGGCAAACAGAACGCGCGCCGAGCTTACAGCACAGATGGTTTTTCATTTGGCATTCCAAGCAAAGCGTCAGGGGAAGCTTGAGGTAGCGATAAGAGAAATGCAAAGTCTCATATCGACGAAACAGTCGATAATCTGCGTATGTTCGCTCTCACGCTGAACACCAAGATGTGTACGTACGTGCCATTTTACAGGTCGACTCTTCTCTGTTGTGTAATTTGTACTGCACTGTACCATGAAAGTGGTGTACACAGTCCAGACGTGTAGGTTTAAAAGTCACGTCTACGTACAATCCGAAAATCCAACTTTGCCCAATATCCGATGAGGCGCCAATGGAGGCCTCCGCTGCGCCATGTGGGGAGAACAAATGAAAGTTCGGGCTCTTAGATTTGCGTAAGCTGCTGTTCCTCTTACTTGCTTTAGCGGTTTTTCAAGTACAACACAAGCAATGCGTCTTCGTGGAAGACTATGTAGGTATGCCGGGTAGTGTAAAGTTTACAACCGGATGCGGACGTGTGGACGTAGGTACAAAGTGTACTAGCAGTAGCAGTTAGCGCAGTAACTCAAACAATTCGCCCTTCCCCCTGTCTCCCAGGAACCCCACTATGGCTGTTTCTTCAAGTATCCCCGGTGAAGAACGAGCGCGACGTCGTGGTGCTCTTCCTGTGCACTTTCAGGGACATCACGGCCCTCAAGCAGCCCATCGAGGAAGACTCCAAAGGTGGGAAAATGAACTCAGACGCGTGACTTTCATTCCAGACTCCGTGCATGCATGTATGCCACTGTACTCGACCCTATTTTGTAGGGGGTCTGAGCAAGTTTGCCAAATTGGCTCGTTCGGTGACCAGGTCTCGCTCGGCGCTGGCGTCGCAGCTCTCGAACCAGGTCACGCACAAGGACAACACCAAGCAATCCAATCTGACACAGGTGAGGCTCCATCAAGCACTTCCGGGCGTGCACGTACGGTGGCACCTACATTCGTACGTTTCTGCATCAAGACGCGAGCGCGCGTGCGCGCGTGTGTGTTCATGACATGTACAGCAATTCATTTTTGCCAAGACTTGGAAAGAAAAAGGACCCTTTTTTTCTTATTTTCGGTTTCTAGTCTCGTAACTTTCTTTCTTCCCCCAAGGCGCTCTAAATTCACTGGTGAGCGAGCGCTCCAGAAGGCATTTCAGGACGTTGACAGTCAGGCAGAATTGAGCTTTCCTCTGAAATGTTTATTGAGGCACGTGGTCTCATATCGTTTTAAGACACAGACTGTTGGACCCAAATCTGTTGATGACGCCTTTCGCACGTTGAGCAGTGATGGCTGCAGAGCAGCAAGCGGTGAGGTACAAAAGTCGATGATTCTCTGCAAGACAAGTTACCTTTGATTACTAAATGCCTGGTTGAGACATTGCCAAGAGAATCCGCCAGCACATGAAACAATGGGCAAGGAGTCATCTGCAGATTTTGGTCCAACGGTGCAGCACACACGTGTACTACATGCCTGTAGCGACTTCTGAGCTCATGAAATCGTTCACGGCCAAGTGATGACGATGAGCCTAGTAGTTCATCCGCAGTAGTAAAAGTCACTCTGACTGAGCTTTCTTCATTAATGTCTTTAACTTAGCCAATATTTTTAACATCTGGTTGCAACGTTTTAATGAGGAGAAGCTGTCTGATCCTGTCATCGATAAAAGATGTCGACAAGGATAAATAGCACATAGTGCACGAAAACAAATAGTTCTTTTTGGTCGTCCTGCCTCGTATATTTTTTCGCATGGGTAGGCATAGACTACTTTTGTCTCACTGACGTTTGTTATCTGTGCATCTTTACAAAGTGTATTGAGCGGCGAGCAACCATGCGCGTTTGTTTAATGGAAAAAGGTTACTTGGCTATTTCGATGCGGATGTTTGCAAATTGCTCGTATAGCAATAGCCATGTCAAAAGAAATGGTTCTCCCAACATTGTGTATAACGTCTCAGTTTGCCATGTCTCCGTTTCTTATCTTGACGGGAGGGGGGAGGCCCGCGGGGAAGATCTGAAGATGAGAGCAACAACCATCAAAGCCATCATTTAGACACCCTGAAGGCAGCATACTTGATCCACCTTTCTCTTAGGGAAGCACTCGCGCCTGCGCATTTACCACTGCGAGTGCGGCAAGTAATTATTTATCATTTGGGCCGCATTAAGAGTGTGATGCAGAATTCATACGCGTGCCAGAGCTTTTTGCACTAACATTTCTGGTACAGTGTTTGTAGTAGTCTGAGCGGGTCCTTAAGCGCACCACAAAATATGTATGTTCTTTAATCTACGCAAGCAAAATCGCCTTGGATCTGCTTTCTAAGTAGAAAAAAAGAAAATGCCGCTCTTCCCCCTCTCAGTGAACAATCCCGGTATCATTTTGTGTGCACGCACTGCACAAACTTGCCCATGCCACTGCGTGCACGAAATGGTACGCGTGTTGAGCATCCACCGTGGGATGTACGACCTGGAGGCATTGGGCGTGGTGATGGTGGTGAAGTTTTACGTATGACGTGTGTTTTACTCCGAAAAAGCCGTTGAAAAAAAAAAGAAGTCGAGATATCTCTGAATAGGTCTGCTTGAGTGAACAAACGTACCTTGTGTTAGTGATACTTCACTAACACACTCCCTGAACAGCTCTTTTGAGCATTTAACAAATCCTCTGAGTGTCTCGATTCTCCGTATGCTCTCTTTTCTTCCATATCTTCTCTGCCAACCCCCCCTCCAAAAATAACTCCGAACAGAACTTGTCTGCTGTGAGTATGCATTGGCCACGACAGACGCAAGGCTCGAGCCCTTAATGGGGTAGCTGGCGTAGTGCTTTCAAACCATAGCACGAAGTCACTGCGTACTGTGCATGCAGAGGCTTCTCAATAGCCACTACACAAGTGCAGTTCAGCGAGATTTTCTTGCCAAATTGATGCTGACAGAAGAAAAATCCTCTTGCTGTGCCATAAGCACTCTCCTATGACGGTACTTTCGAGTACCTGTGTGCCTAAGAGTTGTGGGCCGGCTCGGGTGTGCATGAAGGAGCAATGTTTTACTCATGTGTATCCAGAAATCCAATACTTCGAAAAGAAAAGAAATGATCCTCCCATCTTTCCATATTTTTGGAAAGTGGAGGGATAAAAAGAAACGCCCAAGGATGGCTGAGAAAAACAAGTTCTACTGTAGAAATGCTTGCTGAATAGATATAGCAACCGAAAACTACAATGTTCCGTGCAGGAGGTTCCGCTTCAATCACAAATCTCAGCTAACTTGTGACAAGGCTCTGCAAATCCGCAAATGCTTATTCAGATGTCACTGCCGCCACATTATTCAAATGGCACTTCTTTGTCCTGTTGTACTCCTGCAGTTGATGAGCTTAGGCGCGGATATCATGCCCCAGTATCGCCAGGAGGCTCCAAAAACTCCTCCCCACATACTGCTTCACTACTGCGCGTTCAAGGCCATTTGGGACTGGATCATTCTCTGTCTCACCTTCTACACCGCCATCATGGTGCCGTACAACGTAGCACTCAGAAACAAGACTTCAGAGGACGTTGCACTACTGGTACGGAACGTTCATTAGACGCAGTGGCTTTTTTGGGGGCAGTCATCTGAAATCTGCTCTCAGCTTGATGAAAAATGACTCTGTCTTCCCTCCATCCACACCTTGACGTCTTTCCCCCTCTAGGTTGTGGACTCTATCGTGGACGTCATCTTCTTTATCGACATCGTGCTCAATTTTCATACGACATACGTGGGTCCTGGCGGCGAGGTAGTCTCCGATCCAAAAGTCATCAGGGTCAACTACTTGCGCTCCTGGTTTATCATTGACCTGCTGTCATGCCTTCCCTATGACGTTTTTAATGCATTTGACCACGACGAAGACGTGAGTACTTCTACCAGACACAGCATACGAACGTGCGTACTTTTCTGTGCGTAGATAGTAGCATGCCTCTGTATGTATCCATTGTATCTAGTCCATTATGAGTGTTGGTATTAACTTAAAGTGGAAAAGCTTTTACTTGGCTGCCTAAAATAACAGCGCACGGGTAGGGATAAACTTGCTCGAGAGTGAGGGGAGACGAGCTCACTCTGTTCTGCATCGTGCCCACAGCGTACTTCTATGTGCTGCATGTGTACGATAAAACTGTACACGTACTACTACGTGTACATACGCACGTACGTTCCTAAGGACAGTCGTTAATATTATGCGGGCAACCTGCTGCGTTACACCGCACCTCATTTCCAGCCTATTTCTCATAACGGTGGCCTTGAGAATGTAAAAGTCTGATTTTGGCTTAAGTTCTCGGGAAACTTCTCCTAATGGGTTTGACCTACTTTGACACGACAGACCAAGGTTGTCCTTACCGCAATGTAATGCGTACGTTTTACAGCTGTACGTACACGAGTGCGCGTACAGTGTGTTGATACATTTCGCAGAACTTTGTTAGTTACGTTACGCACAACTTTTTCTATGACAGAAGCATGTTGTACGCAAGTACAGGCGCATGCATATACGTATATGTAAGTTTAGGACTTCTCTTCAGCACGATGCCTTTGTGCCAACTGTTGGTCCCTCATACATGCATTGCCGGCTTTGCCTACCTGGTACGTGCAAGACTAATCTCATTCATTTCCTCACGTGTTTTCAAATAGATAGTTGAATGTGACGCCTTCGAAAGTTTACCCGCTTTGGTGAGTCTGGTTGACGAGCGTTTCCACCTAGTCTCTCCTGACAGTTCTCTAAAATCTGCTGGGCTGAAAGTACTGACATTGTCGACCCATTCATTCATTACAGTCATACTTCTTCGAGATTTCCTGTTTGAGTGGCGACTTCAGGCATTTTCTTGCGCACTGTTTTACTTTGCGACTTTGGATTGACTGTTTCGAAGTCTTTGTTTCCTTTCTATGCTAACAGCTCTCTAAACTTTTCTCTCACTCAGGGCATTGGCAGCCTCTTTAGTGCGCTGAAAGTGGTGAGACTTCTTCGCCTGGGTAGAGTGGTGAGAAAGTTGGATCGGTACCTGGAATACGGAGCGGCCATGCTCATCCTGTTGCTGTGCTTTTACATGCTCGTGGCTCATTGGCTGGCCTGTATATGGTAAGTATTACTGTTCTGTTCGTCCGTCTGCGTGTCTGTCCGTCCGTGAGTGTGTCTGCGTAGCATGTTTGTGAATGAGTAGATGGTTACCCATACTGAAAAGACTCAAGCGCAGAGAAATGGCACAGCAGGAGGAGTTTTTCTTCGAGGACTTCTTCCTCTGCAGTGTTTTAAGAAAAAGTTACTGTCAAAGAGGTGGTCCAGCGACTTGCGTGAGCGCTCTGTCACAGAGAGCACAACAAATCACTATTGTTCTATTCATGGTGGAAAGAAAAAGTTCCGGTGTGAAAGGCGTGTTTCGAGCGCAGACTCTTTGAAAGTTCTAGTTATTTGATAAGAATATATGGCTGTAAGTTAAGGCAAGCACCACCTGGTCTTGAAACTTTCTAGTGAGCGTTTCTTAACACTGTGCATTGTTCTGCCAGCGTGGGTTGCTTTCTCATGGTCTATCTGATTGAGCATTGTGCTGGGAATGTCCCCTAAATGCCCATGACATACAAATGCTCAGTACGCGTCAAAAACAGTAGCCGTTCAGCAGAATAATCAAAAAGCATTTCGTGTGACTTGCTTTAAAAAAAAAGGCTTTCAAAAAACATTGACAATCAGGTAAAATGACCTTGACGTGGTGTTTAAAGTTCCCCCAACTCCAAGTGAAACTCAAAATGCTCAGTATCCTGTATCGTGATAACCCTGTTTGGGTGACTGTGTAATCGGATGTTACTGTTTATTAGGAGACTTCGATAGCCATATCAAACAAATTTTACTACTTCTTTGTAATCTTTTGTAGTATTAATAATTAAAGTCAAAACTCGATATGAGTGGAATTTGTTCTGCATCGGATTCGTTGTGACGACCACACTTTCAACATACTGGCGTTCTATTTCACCATGATAGCAGTAATAATTTATATAATAATGCGAACATAAAAATATATTGGTGGATTGCCCAACAGCTAGCTTCACTTGCATTCCTGGCCTAAGTCCTCAGCTTGTCTACGCACTGAAGACTTTTATCTAATTCCATACTGGCGACGAGAAATTCACCAAATATTCCTTATTTTGGCACCGTACGAGTGAATCAGTATGATTGATTTTTTGTTGAGTGGAAAAGAATTATGACTGTGACGTACATTCAGTGCGAGTACTTGACATATGAACAGTTTCACCTGCTGTAAAAGCACATTAATAACAACTAGTTGACCTTGGTGTACATCAATTTCATTGCCTGCGCAAGCCAGACCAGAGCATTGAGTCTCTACGTACCCACCTATCCCGTTGGTCACCACCTTCTGCACCCAGCCCCTGAACTGACTACCGGTATTTACAATTTAAGTTTGCGCACTGTACTGTATACTCTTTTCGCCAGGTACTCGATCGGCAACACCGACTTACTAAACGGCGTTACTTACGGCTGGCTGTATCGGCTCGCCGAGACCATTCAGCAGCCGTACACGTACCAGAGGGTGGCCGTGCCCTCTCCGGCGTCCGTGACGCCAGCAAACGCATCTCCGGCAGAGCTGCAGGCAGCGGCCGCCCAGAACCAGACGACACAGACGGCCATAGAGCTGCTGGAGGGCCCCAGCAGAAAGACCATGTACGTGACGGCGCTCTACTATACCATGACGTGCATGACCAGCGTCGGCTTCGGGAACGTCGCGGCAGAGACTGACAACGAAAAAATCTTCTCCATACTGATGATGGTTGTTGCAGGTGAGAGGTTCGTCGTCATCGCCCTATCAGTGTCGTATAACAACGTGTTGTCGCATAAGACCCCGTCGACTACAAGATCTGGGGTCTTTTATGCTGGACTATGTGTGCTGAATGCAAAAGCTGTATAGATATAGTGGCAACTGCAACATATTTTTTGGCCATTATGGCCTCTGAGGTCCATGGGAGAAGAAGGCCGAAAAGCAGAACACTTCTTCTCCACTGGAGAAGAATGGAAAGGTGATTGACTTTCTTTACTTTCATTTGGCCAATATTGTCCGTTACCGTCTAAACTTTATGATGAAGAACAAGCCTGGTCTCAAACGAACGACAAAGCAGTGCTGAGCAGTGCGTACACCTGGGTCTTCTATTTGGCTAAAGTGGATGGTCTGCCCTTGGGGATTAGGCTACATACAAGACCCAGGCCTCACTTATTGCACTAGACTGTATTTTTTTAAATTTATGTTGTGGGCGGAGCCCTTATACAGTTGTTTAGACGTAATGTGCCCACTCAAATGGTTGCAACAGGTACTTCTCCTGCAAAACATGGTACAAACAAGCAGACTGAATTTTTCACCTCCGTATATAGTACTCCTGTAGCTACATCTACCTTGGCTCAAATTGAAATCTTATTCATGTATGAACGAGAGTATCATAAGCTAAAAAGTCTTAATGCGTCTGTGGGGCTTATTTGTCAATAAGATTGACTCTACGTAAGTGCAACTTATGAAATACACTTTGAGTGGAACTACAGCCGTAGAATGACCACCCCTAACAGCTACTTGAGAAGTTAGCGCGTAGTTGAAGCTGTGCAGACCGTCTCGCACTTGCACACGACCTAACCTCTGGTGAAGCATTTCTTCTTCGCATACCCTTGTCTGACTGTGGAAACTTGGAACGGCTGTTTGCGGAGCGATTGGCCGATAGGATAATTTTTCCCCATGCTGCTTGGTTGACTCAATGGAAGCACACGCTGAAATCTTGATCGGCCGTTTGCTCTTCATACGCCGATGGGAATGCAGCCACGCTCTAAGTCAACATAGGAAATTTGGTGCCTGAAGACCAATAGCGCACGTCGTATATAATGACAGATGAGTGGATGAGATATCTCTGACTGCGAACGTTACTCAAAATCAAAGGCAAAGGCTAATAAATGCTTCCTGCAGTTGTGTCACAAATCTACCGAAGTCAAGGTACCTTTACAGAAAAGCCTTGATCGCGGTCATGCACATGATGTCCTTTCCTAGCTACTCTCTTCTCGACATGGTGTTCTTGCATGTGTGACCAATCTAGTGAAATTGTTTCTACCCTCAGCCCTGCTGTACGCCACCATCTTTGGTCACGTGACAACGATCATCCAGCAGATGACATCCGCAACTGCCAAGTACCACGACATCCTCAACAGCGTGCGCGAGTTCATGAAGCTGCACGAAGTGCCCAAGGCACTTTCGGAGAGAGTCATGGACTACGTTGTGTCAACATGGGCAATGACCAAGGGAATAGATCAGGACAAAGTAAGCATGAACGTACTGCTCTCCCGTAGTATTTGGTAAAAGTTTGCATTCCGCTGCACAATCCAATTACGTGACGGAAACGAACCGAGACCTAAAGGATGGTTCAGCTGAAAAGTATGTGTCTCTACGCTTTCGAACATGCTACAGGTGCTTGTTTCATGTATCAGGCAACAAAAATGTGAAATATGCAAATATCGTTTGAATAATCCCAGAAGCTGCAAACTTCCCCTACATGTTGCTTGTCCACCTGGTAACCCTCGTGGGACTTCCTGGTACAGCTCAGCCATAAATTTTCTTGGCGTAATAAAATTTCTGCAATGCCAGAGTTGTTTCCCCCAGCCAGGATCAGGAACGCAAAGTGCGTGTGTGTCCTCTATAAGAATACGCGAAAAAAAAGCCCGCATCGTACAATGATTTCTCCAGCCGTCGGTGCCCATCGTGACGGATAGTGTTGCGTGGAACATGGGGGAAGGGGGGGTTCGTAGGCAGGTGGTGCTACGTACACACTGGCAGCAATGGTATAAAAGAAGTCCGTATTAAGAGGCTGGAAGGAGGGGGATATGAAGGGGGGGTCCTCGTACGTCGCAACCTTGTTTTCCTCTTCCTGCTGCGACATGGTGGCGTAACAAATGGACGGACGAAGCCTGCTGCTTGCTAACAAATGGCTCTGCAGAAAAAAGAGCCCAAATGAGCCTCTTTGTGAACTTGATGTGGGCAATTTGGGTGAGAGCCTATCTCCAGTCCTGCCCCCTCCCTCCGCGACACTCTGCTTTGATGCAAAGCCTCTTCTTTCGCCGCTACTTGTCAAATTCGGGTCTTACGTGGGGGTCCCTATCTTTCTTTCTTGGCAGGGGCCGCATGCATCTGCTAATTACTTGTACATAACACTGCTGCATCATGTATGACTGTTGTTTTGGTACTGCAGTACATTCTTGGAGCTAACCACCAGTTGGAAATGGACTTAAGCCCTCTAAAATACCGAATAAGCTCTCCTTGTGCAGGTCGTTTCACGGCGCGTTGAGCTAAGTGGCCTTTCTCCATTTTTTATTGCGAACTTTTACTGGTACTCGTAGCACTTGCGTATAAATAGAACCTCCTTTGTGCGCTCACGCACGTACGACATTTTGGACTGCACTATCCAGGGCTGTCGACGTATACTGCAGTTGCTGAACGCCGGAACCGGGCGTAGTACGTACGGACGCAGTGCAGACTTGCATCCATGCCCACGCGGGCAAATATAATTTTTTTTGTTGCCTAGTGCAAGTTCAGGCAGGGGTCGAGGGTGGGCAGACTTCCCTGGCTAGCGTGACAGACAAGTCAGCACATTTTATGTGATGTAGTGATGTAAGTGTATGTGCCATTTCATTCAATACGTGGCTAATGTAACTTTTTTTCACTTACTTGTTCTGATGCTACATGTACTGAGGGGTCCACATCAAATTGCACGCTCAGACCAGGAGTCGGTACAGAAATCAGACCAAGTTGATGCCAAAAGTAACAAACAGAGCTGTCGATTGATAACTAATTATTAATATTGACGCAAGGGTTTTGGCAACACTACCTTGTCTATTTACCCTCATGCAGCTGATACACTACCACACTCACAGAGAGTGAGTGAAAGAGGAAGTAAAAAAAAAGAGCGGGACAAAAAGTGAGGGCAAGCATGAGAGTGAGAAAAAACGAGGGGGATATAAAGCAAGAGCAAGTGGAAGAGTGAGCATACAAGCCCAGGTCAGCCTACTAGTGGCCTGGCTGCCCACCCTGCCAAACACAGTCCAGCCACTGAGCTCAGTGTAGCCCAATGACTGTATGCAAGGGCTGCACTCTAGCTGTCTGATTCAGAGGACATAGATTTTTGAAAGATGTTCAAAGTATTCAAAATGGTAGTATTAGCCGAACTCTTGCGTCAGACTACAAATTTCCTCCTTGTAAAGTAGTGGCTTCCTTGTAAAGTAATGGCTTGATGGCCCTCTGGCAATTTGATTTCCTGTGGCTTTACCTCACGAAATCAAATCTGCCTTCGTGCCATCAAGCCCATGTCGGGTCAAGAAAGTGCTACTTTACAAGGAGGGAATTTGTCATTAATACATTCTTTTTTATGACAGGGACGTTTGTACCTTGACACCAGTTCGTGAGTTTTCTATTTTTTTTGAGCAGCCATTTAATGGCCATAGGCTTAAAAGCTCATCCTCACAGAAGAAAGTAGCTCTGTAGCGTGTGGCAAAGTTCCACTTCAGCCCATTTAGCCAGGCAGCCCCGTGTGTCGAGCGTGGTGTAAAGTGCCTTTTCAGCCAACCGGTATCCAGCTCAGTGTGTTTTTAGTGTAACGTAAAGTCCCACCATGCAGCCCTATAGCAGTACACCAGACAGGCCCGTAAATTGAAGAACAGGCTGTAACTATCCTACTATCCCGTCCATACCACAACACTTAAAATCGTCCAAAGCCTCATCGCAATCGTGCACTATGCCGAAATACCACTGCAATTGGATGCGGTCTCCTCAGTACATCGATAATGTGTCACAACCCCCCTCGTGCATAGCGCTGCTAAATAGTGAGAGGAATCAGGTGCATGTGCGTAGGGCAGATCCTCTCTGCAGTGCATATTTTAACATCTGTATCCCCCAAGACAGAACCGCATGCTGACCGAATGCATTTTAACTGCACGTTTTAGCAGAGGAAAAAAAAGTTAAATCTTCTATGGACCTGAGATGCATCGATCGCGGTGTTCGTACATCCCTCAGACTGTCCCAGAGGATCTCCATCAGGGGTGTGAGTTGTACTCAAAAACATACACGTACGCCAGAAAACGTCGTGTTTTCAAGTTCCTGGGACTTTTCTCCTTCTGCGGCCTTCAATTGAAGGCATTCCACTGGCGAGAAAGTGCATCAGCGTCAAGTGCAGAAGGGTTGCTCCTTCTGCTGCCTATTCGGCCCATGCAGCAATGCCTACGTACTCGTGGTGGTAGAAGTAATGTGCTAAGGTAATGCGTCCTAAGGTAATGGTAACCCCCATGACTCGATGTGTACAGAGACATGACTTAGTCGGGCACAGAAGGTCGAGGGCATCTTAGACGTCGAACGTCGCTACACAAGTACGTATGTGTGCTGCTCCTTTTTTTCACTCTTGTGACAACACCCTAGTCTTGCGGGGGGAAAGACCCCTTTTATCTAGCCTTCATCTATTTGTTGGTTGGGCCCTTTTCTCCTCGTACACACATTTGACACTGTCATTCAACTTTTCTGGTGTGTAAAGACGCGGTAAAGAGCGTGCTTGTCATTCAACGACAGTAAGAAGAAGGGTCACCACTTTCTTGACGGGAAAGAGTTACACACAGACTCCGTTTATGTACCAGGACCAAAGAGGCTGTAGCCTTTTCTTTTCGGGGTAGCCAGCCAACCTTGCGTGCTCACTACATTAGGTCTTAGTAAGGAAGGCAACGACTTGCGATGGAACGTGGTGAGGACTCAATAAGGACGAAGGGTTGCTGGTCTGCGTTGACTTATGGACACACAGTGAACGCTATTTCTATGCTCTCTTGAAGGTGACTGAGGAATATTTTCAACTCTTTTGCGTAGGTCCTGAACTACTGCCCCAAGGACATGAAGGCCGACATTTGTGTGCACCTGAACCGCAAGGTATTCAACGAGCACCCAGCGTTCCGTCTGGCGTCAGACGGCTGCCTTAGAGCTCTGGCCATGCACTTCTCAATGACGCACTCGGCTCCGGGAGACTTGCTGTACCACACGGGCGAGTCCATCGATAATCTCTGCTTCATTGTGTCGGGCAGTCTTGAGGTCATCCAAGATGATGAGGTCGTCGCCATTCTCGGGAAAGGAGACGTCTTCGGGGACAGCTTCTGGAAGGACCAGGTAAAAGATGGATCAGAGTACTGAGACACGACGATATCTTTGCTTCGTACCTGTACAAGGATAGCGTAATTTTCTGCTCCACCGTGAGTAAGGCACAGTAGACTCCTTAATGACGTTTTCACCTAGACCCATGAGCACAAAGCAGCGGCGAGAGCATCATTTGTTCATTAGAGCTGAGTTTATAGCAGCCAGCATTAACTGCAGACTCGCATATTTGGCTAGGCAAGGCAGCTTCCATAAGAGCTTTAGGTTTGAGAAGTTTTCATCCGCCTGCGCTCTTTCCGCCGGTGTTGTTGCTGTCGCCAACAGGCAAGCAATGAAAGTTTTCTCAGGGCTACTTTCTAGACATTAACACCCTCTTCAGTGGTAATTCGTAAATTCTGTGCCTGGTAAGTTTTATGCCATGCTTCGTTTCCTCTTCCCAACTTGTGTGCACTGCTGCAAGTAAGTTAGCTATTTTGGTCTATGGTACACTCAGCGCAGAGCGGTGCACAACAGTACCGAACACCCATGTGGTGGCAATGATCACGATAGTGGTAGGGATGTGCAGTCATTCAGGAGGTCTTCTTTTTAGGCGTGGGTGCGCCTACTAAGAGTCTATGGCTACAAAAGAGACAGCACTTCCATTACGCATTGATCAAACGTTGCTTTCCTCTCTTCAGGAAATTGGTCAGGCTGTTGCCAATGTGAGGGCGCTCACCTACTGTGACCTGCACATGGTCAACAGGGAGAAGCTGCTGGAGGTCTTGGACTTCTACAAGGCGTTTGCTCAATCATTTTCTAGGAACCTCGTGCTCACGTACAATCTTAGGAATAGGGTGAGTGCAATCACGTCCCATTCGTTGCCAGGTGCGCACGCGTGCGGTGTGGCATCTTGCAGTCGGTTGTCGATGGACAGGAAGCACTTGACACACCTGCATGACAGCTGAGGTCAAAAGTTTGCAACCACGCTCATTGATGACAAAACCAACGCCATAACATAGGAGGACAAGCCAAGTGTTTAGCATTCGAAAGGGTCGAGTAACATGAGTAAAGCTTTCTTTTTTTCCCTTCACCGTATGTAAACTTTTGACCTCAGCTGAACAGTGTACATGATATACTCATGTGTGCGTGCATATGAGAATGTAAACACTATCTCTATTACGTAAATCTGGTATGTAAAGTTATAAATGTGCGTGTATCCACGCATTCCGAGTGTGTACAGCCACTCCGGGGGCATTGGGACAGGGCTAGGGGATAGCATGTAAATAGTACAAAGCACGTGGACAGCCCCGAGTGCATAAGCCCATATTGTGTACCATAGTTTATTCTTTAAGTCGGACAATGCTGGTTCCGGTCGTAAATAAAAAAGCACAGTTTCAAAGTCAGTTAGGTATTAAGAGGCACCAACTTTTGTCAGCCCCGAAATGCTTGTCTCTCACAGAAGAGAGAGCAACATATGACCACTGCGGCACTGTTCATGATGCAGAAGAACCTCTTGAATACCTCTGGGCAAAAACCGTGGTTACGAGGTCGTCGAGTTGAACCAGCCCAGATTTCACGAGTTCTCGACGTTACCAGCTTGAGGTTTGGTAGACAAGAACGTCTGCAAAAACGATGGCCTCCTACACATTAGATTCCAAGATACACATGTCTTCCACCTCCTCGTCGGATGCGGAAAAGTTCCTCTTCTGCTACATACACACGCATCACTGATACCCTCCTTTCTGTCTCCGTTACTGCTGACTGCAACCACCATAAATCTGCGAGTGAGGGCTTTCAACGAAAAGCACCGAGTGCACGTTTACACAAACGAATTGTCAAATGCGCGCAAAAGTTTCTCCCTCCCAGGAGAATCAGCGCGAATTCCTCACGGTGCACCCAGTGCGCACCCCAAGGGAGGATTACCCAATAGTACGTCCATCCACGAGGCGTCCAGAGCAGCGGCACTGACAAGCACAGCACGCAATATTAATGACGCCATTTTGCTACATACTTCTGCATATGCTAATTTGCCGGGAAGAAGAAAGACCTCATCAATCGTCTGGATCTGAATTCTTCCGAATGGAATCACTCTAGGCAGTATTGGAATAAATTCCGCTGGAGAAAGACAAGTTTTGCGCTGCAAAACACACCTCATATTCTGCGCGTGAGTGCGCTTTTTTCAATCACTTCTTCCTCACTGCAGCATTATGACATTCGCTTAGAAAAGTTTCTGCTCAGATCCGCAGGTAGTTAGGAAGGGGAGGGAAACGGGCGATTGCAATAGAAGACGAACGACATCACCGATCTTGCTGCTTTTGCACTAAATTCTCCTGTGCTGCCGGTCCTTGTACCGTGCGTAACTTAAAATTACGACGTCAGCATTTCTTCGGAAACATATTGTGAGGGTATTTGTAATGAATTTGCGCAAGGAAAGCAGTGTCGTATGCAGGCACTTGCACAGTTTACTGTACAGACTGTGGTCCACTCAGAAGCCCCCAGAAAATTGGGGGCTATCCATTGGTGGCGTAGCCTTTTCTTTGCTGAGGCAATGACAGAATGGTTGGTTGCTCGTCAAATTGATCTCAAGCCCCCTGCGAACGTACTCGTACTTGCCGTCAAGAGTCAAGGGGGCGCTGAGCAGATCCCGCGGAGCTCGAGTCTGCAGCGGTAGATGTTGCTAGAAGGTTACCTGCGCCACGTACATGACTCTTGATCTTAGCATCACAATGAAAAGGAGGAAGGAAGACTGTGCTGCTTGCGGTTATGCCTGTTATCAAATTGTTGTCTTCTCCTCGGGAAAGACAAAGGTCTACACACACAGGTACGCTGCGCAGCTAAAGTCAAATCAGGTATGCCCTGAGGCCAAGCTGGATTGACGTAAGTACTGTACTTACGTACAAAGGTACACACACCCAAAGTGCCCATATGTTTCTGCTCACTCATTCGCTCGCGGATATGTCGAGAACTTTTTGTTACTTAATGCATACAACACTTTATCAAGCTCCAGAGATGATACACGTGATAAGCATTCCAAAGTAAGAGATAGAAAAAGAAAAAGTTTCCTGGAATTTTGCCTTCATCTTTAACCCTTTGAGAAGAAAGTTTGTTCCTACTCTCCGTTGGATGCTCCTACCAAACTTTCTTCTCGTGCGTTGAAGGCGAATTTAACGGAAAACACGCTCTTTCCCCCCCCCCTCTTTTCTTGCGGCGTGACTGCTGGCAACCGCAGACTCCTTTTATGCTGCTTCAGCAGCATAGTTGAAAATCATCACGATGTTGTCAGGTGTATACGTGGGACATGTCTGGAGAGGGTATTTGGGAAGACCTGCTCTTCTGACGATCCCTCGGTGCGTACAACAATCACTTAGTCACCCCATCTTTCTCCCCAGCTGATTTTCCGCAAGGTGTCCGACGTGAAGAAGGAGAAGGAGTTGGCGGAACGCCGCAAAAACGACCCAGCCTTAAATCACACCCAGGACCATCTTGTGCGGAAACTTTTCTCCAAGTTTAAACGCGGGCCTTCTTCAGGACAGTTGGACAGCGCAGAAAAAAAGGACGTGGAAAAGGGAGCTGGGAGAGACATTTTGCAGGCAGATAATAATGGAATTCCTCCAGGTAAAGCATATGTAATCATCGTCATCACAACGTGCTTAGTGGGAACTGGCAGTGCTGCAAAATGAGTGTTATCGCACTAACAATCTGTTACTCAGGGCTGGTGAGAAACAGCCGTGACGGCCGCTTGGTAATCAGCGAGCCAATCGGTAACGCCAGCACAACTACGACCACCGTCACCAACACCGCCATCCCGGAGGCTGCGGGGTCGCCCCCTCAGAGCAAGGGAAAGACCGGCAGTACTGAGAAGAACGGGGCGGGCGAGGCACCGGGTGGAGGCAAGCGGCTCGGAGGCGGCGGCTGGGGAAAGCTACGAGGCCTTGGAGGCAGTGGAGCTGGCGGCGGTGGTTCAAAAGAGAGTGCCGAATCTCAGGATCGAGAGCGTTCCCCGTCCCCGCGGCAGAACCGAGAGCCCACACCAGCGGATATTGTCGCCAAGCGCCGCATGAGCAGCCGCGAGAGCAGCCGCGAGGGCAGTGGCGGCGGCGGCGGCGGTAGCGGCGGCGGTAGCGGCGGCGGCGGCGGCGGCGGTGGCAGTGGCGGTGGCGGCAGTGGCAGTGGCGGCGGTGGCGGCGGGGGTGGGTCTGAACAGTATAGAGAGATCATGCGCAACATGGCGGACTTCAAAGTAGACATGAAACGCGAGATCGGCACCATGAACGACAAGATCTCCAAGATGGAGACCCTCATGGTCGACTTCATCACCAAGCTGAATACGGCTCTGCCTCGAGCAGCCGCAGCTGCCCAAGAAGACGGGGTCGAGAAGGGCAGTAGCAGCGGTCACAGGCATCACCGTCGACACGGCCACAACCGGGACGGCGAGGCCAAGTCTCGGAGCAGATCACGTTCCAAAGGAACTAACAGTGGTGGTGGCGGCGGTGGTCTTGCAGGTGCTGACGCCAGTGTCGACATCAAGCAGCTCATGGAGGACGAGATCAACCAGCAGTCGCCCAAGAAGAGCAGCAGTAGCAGCATGCAGTTCGTCCCCGGACAGAAAGAAGAATTCTTATAGTGGGAGTGCTGAGGCTGACACATACGTACGTGTGTGCTGGATGCAATTGTGATCTACAGACGCGCGTGCTAGCGCCAGATAACAAAAGACTTCATTGAGTATGTGCTCAAAATTCTAACAAAGCTGATACGTACTATATATAAGTGCACACACAATATAGTAAGCTTACGTCGAGCCTTGCCAAGAGAAGCACTTATATTACACCTCAAACATAGATATTACTCCTCTGCTATTACGTATCCCCCCTTCCCGTCCCCTCCCGGGTCGTGCGATAGATAGATTTACCATGACAATGAAGTATAATAATGTACAACTACATTCATCACATGCATACGTACTTTGAATGTGTCTACTACGTATATTTTTATCCACCCTTCTCTCATGTGTGCCCATTTTGCTCGAACTTTTCTTCAACTCTGTGGTCAAGCAATGACTCTCGCGGCCGCTCTCTATTATCGGGAGGCCTATTGCATCATGTGCTTACCTATTACTGTACACTTCTATACAATAACATCGTACTTGCCTATGATACCGTTGTTATGAGCAATACTTGCTACCACACTGGTACGTACACGTAAAAAAAAACAACCTTGCTTGGCTCGTTTCCATGCCTTTGTACGTAACTCCTTGTCAGTATTTCTTGCTTTTGACACTGTTACCCAGTAAGTACTGGTTCTTAGGTTGCTTATGTTTGTTTTATACTTGACAAACCAATTTACCTACGCCGGTTACGTTGCTCTTTTGTCACCAAGATCACTTGTTTGACCCCTCGATAGATCCACGAGCGTCCTGGTGCGTTCACTGATGGACGCCCTGTCTGTAATCGCGTGTTCCGGTGCCTTTCAGTGAGGAATCTCACTCATGAGTTGACAATTAGCCAGCCTCCCTGAAAACATTATCATTCTCCAGAAAAGGAATAAATTCTTGATCTGAGACATCGATTCCCAGAGGCTGTTTCTCACTGGCCGGCCTGACTTGGGCAAGCCGAACTAAGATAAGTTGAGTTAGGTGTAGGCAAGTTTCGCTTGGTTTAGCTCAGGTTTCGGCTTAGGAGAAGTTTGGGTCTTTTGTCCTATTCTTTCCCTTCCACTAGGAATTCTGCGCACATAGAAGTGTTGCGTTGACTCACCAAAAAATGACAAATTTGAATGCGGGTCTTCTGATCACAGCTCTAACTCGTCTCAGATTTCTTGGCAGAAAGTTTTCCTCGAGTAGATGTAGCAAATGAATCGACTCGACTTCATGAAGGTCGATTTTATTCGTCTGCGGCCGCACACTCATGAAATTGACCTTCATTCGTGTGCCTTAAGAAGTGTAAAAGAAAAATTTGACAACTTTTTTTTCAGAAGATGATATTTTCTTTCATTCCATCTACTTTCGTCATCTGCTTTGAGTGCCTATAGAGTTTCCATGAGTTTCTTCTGATGAGTTTCTGGCTTTCAAAACAAAATGCGTGAAAAGAAGTGAAAAATGAGTGGAAAAAAGGAAAAACCATGAAAAATTGGCCAAAGGACAATATAAGGCCAAGGACACGCGTCACATGGCAACGAACAACATGAGGAAAGTAAGACCCAGGTACAGTGATGCAATTTGCAATTTGACGCCAGATTTTTTCTTTCAACAGTCAGTCGGCTGTGGCGAAAAGGAGCAGCGCAGCGCAGCTCGGGGCAAAGCTGTGCCCGAAACTGGGAAATATGGTATATTTTCACCACGAAACTGGGACAAAAATATAATAATTTGGACAAAAATGAAGAGTATTTCCTTGTTTGGGAGAACATAGCGTGGCACGTATTTGGGGGGGGGGGGCTCATAGTGAATAAGACACGACAGTAGAGAAAAAAAAATTCAAATTATTTGAGAGCACCGAATCAGTTAAGATTTTAGAAACAACTCTAGTCACATATGACCCTGATTCGGACGGTTTTCACGTGTTTGACTACTTTCCGAATCCTCAAACAGAAATCGTGTCCGAATCAAGACCGAATCGCCGAAAAACCTGACTCAAGTCAATCCTGATCAGACTCGGGAGTCAAATACAACGCTCGTACATAGACGGACGTTAGTATCGAAACATCTGTCTCAATCACAGGACCGGACTGTGACAAGACGAACTGGACAGGAGTCAGGCCAGGGATGTCGCCGGTCACTATCAGTCTAAATTCTCAACTCTCTCCCCGACTGCAGCTCGCACAAAGTGCTTTTCTACCAGACAATCTTAGCGTTAGCACCAATGCTGAAAAGATGCGGCCAGGCGTGACCGAAATTAAGTCTAGCACTTACTTAAAGTGCTATGTATGCAGCAGCTTCTTGTCTCTCTTCCTTTGGAAATGCTCTGAAGAGGAGAGGCAAATGAAGATTGCCTCTCCTCATTTCTGCTTTCACTCTAAACTTCGCTACATATCGAATTCGCAGCAGTCTGCTCCACTTCAGTGGCTATATTATAGTTTAGAATTACTTGAATGCAGACTACAATCAATTGCAAATATTTGTCGATGCCGACCAGGAAGAACAGCATCACACTGACATTATGCGTCACAAGTAGACACATACTTTAGCTCACCCTGACCCAAGATGGTGTGGGAACCCTGATCCAAGTAGGGCAAACTATGTCCATGTCCGCGTCTTCAAGTGCAACCTCATTCAAGGGAGTCACTCAAACATCCGCCAGAGTCACCTGTCAACGGTAGGAATTTGAAAGACGCAATTTTTTTTCAGCTGGCACCCTAAGGACATTTCAGTTGCAACAGGTTTGGAGTACTTCACACACAAGATTTTCAGCTGATTGTAGACAACCATATTCAACACAAGATTACACCTGTTTCAGGGGGACCCTGGATGGTCATACCAAGAAGAGAATGGTGGAAGACCTCAGTGTCATGCCTAAGGACACAGAATAGGGTTTCCAATCCCCAAACAGGAGGAGGTTGAGGGGTCTGGATACTTTAAGAAAACGGACACTGGGAAAACGTAGAGAAGTGTAGAAAAATAAATGTTGTAGGAAGCAACTATTTTCTTGGACAACGTTTGATGCGTGTGAGAAGGGCTGGGGGGACTTGGTTGATCTTGACGAAGCTGCAGACGTTGGCAGGTTCTAGCTAGATATGACGGTGCAGGTCTCTTGCTGGTCCTCCGTGAGGAGACCCATGTCTTAAAGAACAGAAGTGTCATGATCACTGGGGTTGTGGCCAGCGACGGCATTGCGACGCCATCAAGAAGGCCCGGATGGGGGTCCTCGAGCATGACGACGTGATCAAGATCTATGACGTCATGTCGAAAAGGATTCCTGACGTCATCGAGGCCAAAGGGCCTCACGTTGAGGACACCTTGGTCGTGGAGGATTCACAGATGCTTAGCTAAAATCAGCCCCGGATTCCTGTGGCAAGTAATATCTTGACCACATTCATGTCATAAAAAATGCTTTAAAACCTCTCTGTCCCCACCTAGAACTTTGTCCAGACCATTATCATGAACATAGGAATTTCGTACTAAACAGTACGCACTCAGTGCGAGCTCCGTACCTGAACGTAAGCGTCAAGCAGGGCAGTGAGGATGAGTCTGCACTTTTATCACCATCCCTCTACTCCGATATGACGCACTGCACCTTACATACATATGAATATTTACGCATATGACGGATCCATTACCATGTGAACAGCCTTGGCGTCAGTGAGGAGTTGGCCATCTCCTTTTTCCTTTAACCAGAGTGTCTGGATGTTTATCAACATAAAAAGGAATGTGTAGCTAGCACGCAAGCAAGCGTACACACACAAGCACGCACACACACACACACGTATGCGCGTACTTTACGCACACAGACTGTTATGAGTCTTACGTTACTAACCCTCGCCGACAACTTTTTGCTTGTTATCTCTTTGGCGAAGTTTTGTTGCCCGCTGAAGAGACTCTCCCTTCATACGAACAGTTTCCATTTGGCCTCGCGGTTGTAGCCGACGAAGGCCTATAAACTGCCAAAGTTGTTGTTACTCTTCCTCCTCCTCTGGGTGACAATTTTCAAGAAAGCTGTCGAAACTTTGAGAATATGAGGAACACTACTGAAGAAGCATTTTGACGATTGAATATAAACTTTGGGTAAACGAGCTTTTGATCAGTGGCCATTTTGAGATTGTTTACCTCGAGCTCATGACTTTGAGGCTCGTCCAGGAGAAGGCCGCATTCAACGCTCTTGGCAGCAACCAAAGACGTCCTCAAAAATCTTGAAAAATGTTCATGTAGACAAAGTCAGATTTGACCTTCAAGGCCAGCTTAGCAAAGTTGGTCCTCGTTCAGCAAATAACCATTGTCGGATACTTTGGAAAGAAGTTATCGGTGGGGTGTGGAATTTTTGGTGAACAACGCCACCATTTTTAGCCCATTTCAAGCAGCCATTATTGTTCTTCAAAAATAGTAAGTGATGAAAAATACAAAATGGGCGAAAAAATTGTCAAACTTGTCACGTTCAAGACGTATTGATTGACGCCAGGATAAAAAGGGCACCGATCGTACGTAGAACTTTAGTCTCGGCTGGCTTCATACTTCATGCCACTCCAAGTTATGTGGATTTTGCACACGCCTCTAGCAAGTAAGCGGTTTTTCTTCCTCCCATGGTCATTGTTGGTCGATCGTGGCATTGGATGTCTTCTAAAAGAGCACGAGTTCACGGGCACACCCACTTTGACAGTTGACTAGTTTCGTTTTTTCAGATGCCAGAGGTGCCAGGAGAAAAAGTTTTCAATACAAAAATCACAAACTTAGGAGGATTTTTTCGCCAAACTTTTCAAAATTGTAGGGAAAGTGCGAAAGAAAGAGTTGAATGCCAAAAACAGCACAATAGCCTTTTTCTCTCGATAAAAAAGCTAAAAATAGGCGAACTTTTAGGAGATTAAACTGAAATTCCGAACTCTCCTAGTTAACCATGTCGTGATAAGTCAAGCCGCAAGCCTTTGGAGAATGTCTCCGCTTGTTCGTCGCACAAGCAGAAATTTCTTGGGTTCAGATTGCACAATTGTTACATACGTACAGAACTTAGTGTTTCGTGCTTTGTTGCTTGACAGATGACTGCAACGAGTGCATGAGCGCGCCCACCAATAAAAAAACAGCCGTGAATGCTATTTCCTCATGTATTTTTTTCTCCCCCTACCCGGACGCGGCACTGATCTGCTTTAGGCCCTGTGGGCCTTTTACAATATAGGCCTTGCCCCACGCACGCACGCGCGTACGCATGTTGGGCCCCTTGTCTGCATCCATACTACCTGAAACAGCTGAGAATGAAACATCATCAACAAGCAAGCGGGTGCATTTTTCTTGGCACCAGCGACACCGACTGCACAGCCGGGGTTTGTCTCGGGGTCAAGGAACGTCGGGAGTGAGAACGAAATAGGCTTCCAAAGTCGCTCGAGGCTACGACCGCCACCAAGGAAATGAGAAGACGGAAAGTAGACCGAGATCTGCGTATGCACGCATGTGCTTACGTCAGACCGATCCGGATCTGATTCAGGAAAAGGGTTCGGGGAGGGAAGGGGGGGGGGGTCTTGCCCTAAAGGTGCCAAGACGTTGAGTGAATACGTAGGGCTGCAAGAGATAATTTGCGGGTTTTCTGCGTCGTCCTGTTTAATGCCTTGTAAGTCCTCTCATGTGCAATGCAACAGGTAGTTCCAATTACATAATGCATCAGCTTCCGCAGGAAGAACACACACAATGACCTGCACCCAGATTGCGTCGTTACATGGACGGCCAAAGCGTCCAAGAAAAAAACACCGCTGCAACTGCTGAGTGCATCATCGAGCCCCTGATTTGGCCAATGCACCACATGTCGGGTCGTAAATATTAGTGCAGAAAGTTGCACGACTCCAGTCTCTTCAGAGCAAAGGCGACAACGCCGAGCGGCCGGGCTGAAAGTGGTTCTTCTGGTGCATTTTTTGCCGCCAGTATCATTCCATTTCCGTCGGTCCCCTCACCTTAATACAGATTTCTATGTGCGCCAGCAGCTGCTTGAGTAACACCTGACCTGTCAGGGATCAGATGCAGATAGCACACGTATGAGCATGTGTGCGCGTACCTGTGCTATAAGGAAGGCTAGGAGCCATTAAGGGTCACTTTTTGTCGATGCCTTGCTTGGAAAAGGAAGTACCAGCAATCACCACGACCGAGATGTGAAAGGAGGTGCAGCAGCAGTCAGTGAAAAAATGGGCGGAGGTCAAGCACACGACGGACATGTTGCAAGAGTAACTGCTGAAAGTACCGGGCGGCCGTGAAAACGGGGAGGAAATGGGCGGCTTATGAGGTGCAGCACCCTGATGATGGGCGGGGGTCTTGCCTTGAAGAGAAGAATGTTTGACGTTAGCCTGATAAAACGATATATATGCTTGGGGAGGTTTTGAGGTCGTTCGAAGACCCAAACGCTTGGTGGTGTGACTGTGGAAGAGCAAGAAGATTCTTTGGATGGTCAGTCAAGTGTTGAGACGACTCACCCAAGTGATTGCACGGCCTGGGACTGGCAAACTGAACACTTTCAGTGCGCATGGTGATGACCATTTGCACTGATCACGTGATTAGACAGAAAACATTGAATGTTCTCATTGAAGACATTGCTCACTCTCTTGTCTTGAGTGGTCCGCTCTCACTGTTAGAGTGGTCTCGTCACAAGCACGAACGCTCGAAATTAGTGGAAACCAATCGTCGATCGAGATGCGCTGCTTACTGCATGTAGCATGTACTGAGGGAGACAGCAACGCTGCAATAAAAATAAGGCACTACCTTGATGAGCATTAAAGGTGGATCTGAGTAAATCGACCTTACACGTGCAGGTCAATATGATGCATGCCAGCAGGGAGTGTCACATAACTTCTGGCATCAGAGGTTGTCGAGAACAAGCAAAGGAATCGTCGATGATTACGCATCCTTAACATGACCTCTCATCTTGCGGATGCTCCAGGATGTCCGAGATGCTTTCACGATACTTTCATCATTACCGCTCGTCTGGGACATCATGAATGAGTGCTTTTTGAGTCAGTCACCACAGTCGAGAAATTCAATCAGGACTGGACACAGCCCTACTGCATCATCTGAACAGTTTCCTTGTAGGTCAGACAAATCATAATCATGACGATAATTCAACAAAATGAGGGTTTTTCTGCAAAAATCCAAGTGCCATGCGTAAGTGTATTAATGTCACGAGCTATACCTACCTACTTAATGAGAGTCACGATTACTCTTCATGATCAATTTCCTAGTCGCAGAACCACCACTGGTGCTGAGTACCGCGGATTGTCCCCACGGAAAATTCCCATGGTGCGCCTAAACGATAGCCAAAAAACGCGTCAGCCTCAGGTCATTGAAGAAATACCGGCACGCCGCCGGTGCGCGGGTGAGAGCAACATGTACATCCGACCGGCCTGCGTAGTGACGCAGAAACTGCGTCCGTTGCTGTTGCCTCTGCGTTCACGCCTTAAACCCGACGCAATCTCGGCTATAAAAGGGGGCACAACTTCTGACAGACGTATCAGTCGCAAACTGATAGAAACAACGAACCCAACATGAAGGTGAGCGAGCAAGAGAGTGCATCAGCCAAGAAGTCGTCGGATCAATGTAGCTTTATACTCACCATTCAGAACCCTGCGCATTTCACTCTTCTATGAATGTTGCAGTCCTTCATTGTCCTTGCCCTGGCCGCTGTGGCCCTCGCCGACAACTCCCCGCCTCCTCCTCCTCCTCCTCCAACACCCTACCGGCCTGCGCCCTCCCCCTCCTACGCCCCCGCCCCCTCGTACAAGCCTGAGCCCTCTTATGACGGGCCCGTGAACTACGAATACCAGTACGCCGTCAAGGACGACTACGCCAACGTTGACTTCAACGCCAACGAGGCCCGTGACGGATACGCCACCAATGGCGGCTACACTGTGTTGCTCCCCGACGGCCGTATCCAGGTACTGATCGGTTTCACGATGCATGAAGTACAAGTCCTTATTTGAACTCACGTACACACTGTTGCAAATTTTCGTTCTAGACTGTGACCTACACAGTGTCCGATGCCTACTCCGGCTATGTGGCTGACGTGCAGTACACCGGGGAGGCCCGCTACGACCCAGCTCCTGCCCCCGCACCCTCCTACAAGCCAGCTCCCCGCTATCCCAACAACTAAGATGGGGCAACAATCAAGCGAAAATCTGCGATATTTATCTTCTATATATGCATTATTTAGCCATCCGCATCGCCAATCAATAAAGCAGCGGAAAACTCAAGGATCAATGATTTCTACCACGACGCACAATTAACTGACCGAGGTTGCGTGAGTGCCTGAAAAACTTGCGCTGGGCAATTGCTCGCAGGTATAGCGGGTTGCCATTGTGTTGCACTTGACTTGCTGATTCTGTCAGTGTCGACGTTCAGGCTATGAACTCTTTTGCCTACACTTCTTCGCTCGCGGTTCGTTGACACGTTCGTTGACACGTTCGTTGACACGTTCTTGATGTCGCTCTGCACGGCTTCGGGTTTGACCATGCCATTGATCGTCACCACTTCCTCGACGGAGTTCTTCCTTGTTGCATTGCGGCTCATCCCATGTCAACTCTGATTTCTCCACAGACGATCAAAAACAGCCGCGCCCGGTTGCTCAAAGCAGTGTTCATCTTGGATTCTTTTGCTTCCGTCGTCTTCGTCTTGTCCGGTGGTCTCGTAAGGGGGCGGCGGCGGCGGCGGCGGCGATGGAGTCGCTCACCTCCACCGTCTGGACTCGCTTGGTCACCGACTTTGACCCCGACGAGGAAACTGCTAACTTCGGCACTCGCCTGGCCCTACACGACCGAGAAGGAGCCGTCTACGATGTCGTCACCTGGGCCACCGTTGAGCCAAATGTGAGTAAGAGTGTCATGGCAATGGCTATGGGCAGGAAAGGATTGTAGGTGCGGAGCAGTACCCAGTGTTCAACCGGAGATGCCAAGGCTTTTGCACTGTCAGAGATACCCAGTGACTGACTTGGAGTGATGGAGGTGTGATCATCAATCAGTTATTCAATGAACACATTTGTTCAATGAGATCAAGTTTATGCCAACTAGTCCTGGGGTTTTTTTTTTCGCTTCAAAGAATATAGCACTAGTGTAGTGTTGCTCTTTTTGCCAGGGTCCTGTGACTCGAGCACCAGAGGTGACCAGTTTAAGCACTCCGTCTGCGGACCGAGTGGCCGTGGCCATTGACTCCTGTCTGCACGTGGTAAATGCTGACGGTGAGGTGGGGGCACAAGAAGAGGCTGTCTCGCTCGCTCTGGCGGGTTCCCTGGACTCTCTAGCCTGGTCGCCATGTGGAAGATTTGTTCTGGCCGCCCTCAGGTCCGCTAAAGTGCAGGTGGGGCCGGAAAGGGCTGAAGACAACGGGATCGTCTGCCTATTGAAAAATTGTGTATAACTTCTTTACAGCTACTCCATGTCTCGACCAAGAGACCTTTGCCGGCGATCCAACTAGATGAGGTTACTCCGGGAAAGGATCCCTTTTTCGTTCACTGCCAGTTCGTCGGCTCTCCCGATGAGACTACAATTAGACTCATCTCTGCATACAAAGGGGTAAGGAGAAAGTAAGGGTCGGGTGATGATAACAGCAACAAGAATTTTGTTTTATTTTCCGTATGATTTTCAGATTTACGAGATCTCCGGAGTGGATCTTGACAGCCTTGGCAAGGCTCTGACGAACAACGACTTTGGCGCGCTCAAGTCACTTCAGGAAAAGATGCACGTGTCTCCGCCATCGGAGGCGCTGGCGCCGGAGAAGATTATTTGCGCCTGTCACACTGAAAATGAGGTCTGTCTAGCTTATCGATCAGCGAATGGCAAAGTTGGACTGCGGTATTTGTTCCAGGTCACCATTTTCGCCACAGAGTCTGCCATTGGGAAAGCGTGTGATCCACCGTTGATGCTGCCCACTGATTATCTGCCTCAGAGTTCCTCTGTTCACATCTTACGACCTACTAGGGTCGTTGCCAACCTCCTTCTCTGTGTGGACGACAGCGGCGCTGTCCACGAAATTTGCTTGTGTACCTTTATCGTTTTAAGAGTGTGGGCTAAGGTACGAAATTGGTACTCGTTAGACATAGATGTTACACCAGTAACATGAGAACTAACTTTTGGTTTGTATCATCCTTTTTCGCACAGGAGGAAGTGCTGGACTTGGTCCTCATAGAAGACGAGGGAGACTGCAACAGCTTCAAGATGCTCATGCTCGTTGCCTCCGAAAAGGAGGACTCCGCGGTTCTGCAGATGAGAGAATATCCTTCTTTCGAGTTAATTTACCAATTGGAGGTAAACCAACTATCCAAGCTCTAGAAGGAGGTAATTATTAGGTTACGTAATATGTATGATACTTTTAGGTCAATTCTTTTTGCCATCCACTCTCATGCGGTGTCAATCATGAGACTCCCTTATTCCTGGAAGGGTGTTTTGACCCGGACAACTCAATGGTGCGATCGCTGCGCGTGCGCGGGATATGTGAGAGCGTTCCGGAGGCGAGACTTCAGCGACTTGTGCGCAGGCAGCGGTTTGAGGAGGCGGAAAAGTTGGCCAAAGTATTAAATCTTCCAGTAGAGTCCGTCTATCAGGTGAGATCTTCAAATCTTATGAAAGCATCAAGAGCGGATGCTCATCTCGATCTGGGCCTCAGGCAAAGGCAACCTGGTTGCTAGATCGACTATCTCCCTGGCGGTTAGACATTCCGAGCGAGGAAGAAACAAGCACTTTCATTCGTGACCTCAAGACGACGCTGCTCAAAATAAAGGACTTGGACTACTTGGTGCGGTGTTGCGTCACTGCGGCTCTGCCGACCATACCGCAGATTAGGTTCGTGGGTTCTCTGAAAATCCTGACATATTGGCATACGATTGTTTTTACAGATCTCTGCTGCTACTGGCAAAAGAGACCATACGGAACAACGTAAATAAGTCTATGAGCGTTGAGCTCATGGTCCAAGTGAGCCTGAGTTTGCAGAGGCTGGAGACTTTTACGTTAGTCTGGCCTGAAGGAAGTATAGACGATTGGGTGAGATTCTCCAGGTACTTTGTATTAATGATTCATAGTTATCTGTTGCGGAGAGGCCTCAGCTTCATTGTCGTTGTAGGTCGGACATTGTATCCGAATGCGAGTCCTTGCTATCATCCGGTCAACAAAGGCCTGCCCTTCTCGTTTGGGAGAGACATAGGTGCGATTTTCAAAAGGTTCTTGACGAAAAGCTAGTAGAAAAGATGTTGGAGCTGATACCCAAGGATCGTTGGACTGTTGAGGTGATTAGTATTTCTTCACCCTACTGTCAAGGGGACATCTTATAATCTCCATATGCTTTTGTCTTTCAGGTTCGCCTCAATTGGCTTCGCAAGTTCGTTCCATCATGTCTGACTCTTCTTCCCTCTTCACTCGGTGTCATATGTTCATGGGCTCAGCGAGCCTGTCGCGATCTGGAAGTAGGTGGGCGACGGCGGCGTCAGCAGCAGCAACGATCTTGGCCTTCTGACGGCCTCGCTCTGGCGAGAGGAGTCCTTGACGCCCTGAACAATCCGGTCAAATTTGTGCAGCAGCTTCAGCAGCAAATGCATCACTTATCCCTTGCCCAACAACGCTCTGATTTTAACTCCTCAATGGCGGGTTTGGTCAGGTTGGCCGAATGCCTACAGGATTTGGAAGTTTTGCACACTCAGTTCAGTCTAAAGTTGAGACTCCGAGAGCTGGAGTCGGAGGATAAGAGGTCTGTGGCTACCAGCGTGCTGGACTGGTGCGAGGGTGAAGAGGTGGCTAATGTGGCCGAAGGATTTCTAAAGGGATATCTGGAGAAGTTTGGTCTCGAGTCGGGAGAAGTGTTTAAAGGCAAGTAGTTCATTGACTGAAAAACTTACTCACTTTAGTTTTACCCTAGACCTTTCTCCCCTTCAGACTACTTAATCAACCTTATAACTAGCTCCGAGTTCCGATGGCATTGGCATGTTGGCGCCGCGCCATGGGAGTCCCGTGCTTGCACACTTATGCCTCTGATCTCTTCTCGAGAGCTTCAAACCGAGGTTGTGCTCCTAGCTGCGAAGTCTGCACCCGTACCGTGGACGGAAGAAATGCAGGCGTTGGTGCAAGGCTTCTTGAAGGTACCAGAAATAGCTGAGCAGCAACGGCTCGTAAAACTGAAACAGGTATGCACAGTGCAGTAAGTTGCGTACAACCGCAGTCGTGTACGTAAAATGAAGCTCTGAGGTAGATGAGTCGATTCTCTTCCCCAGGTTATGAAGAAGTACGGCTCATCCCAGCTTGGGCTTTCTGGAAGACGGATGGAAATGCTCTATCAGTTCATGATCAAGACCAAAAAACAGGAAGGTTACCACGATGCGCTACTAGTGGCCCGTGCGTCTGCAGACGGAAGGCTGCTAGATGTCCATGTCATTTACGTCAAGCATCTGCTCTTCGTCGAACAAGAGGACGAACTAAGCTCGGAAGCTGTGGTCATTTTAAAAGGACTCGAGAACGAGCAGGACTTTCTGGAGATGGGAGAGAGACTCTTGATTCATTGCGAGCTGGAGATAAAAGTGAGGAATCTGATGTTGAACGAAACGACGCTGGCCTTTCTGACGGTATTCAAGCAGCTCATGAAAGAGAAAAAAGCGTGTCAGAGTCAAGAGCAAGAGGAGGAGCTCGCTTTCAGGATTGAAGAGATCAGGAGAAAACTTAACTTGAAAAAGGAGTTCGGTCTCTCCGATCAACTTCAGAGTCCTCGTGAAGCCTTGTCCAAATTTATCGAGGAAGAAGCTGGCAAAGTTGACGACGAGGAGGCCGCGGTTCACTTATACAGTCGCTCTCAGAGGCTGGCCTCCCTGGTCGGAATTTCTAATACCGTAGCCATAGGAGAGATGGTGAAGGTCCTTTCCGCGTTGGATCGCCTGTCCTTGGCCGCTAAGGTAGCCTTGTGCCTCAGTGAGGAAACGCCCCCGCCGACTCTGGAGCTAACAGAGTTGGTACTGAAGACCGCGGGATCGTTTGTCACGGACGAAACAGTAATGGAGACGATATCTTCGATTGCGGCATCAGCGGTGGCCACATGCAATTCAGCAATTCTTTTTCGCTTGGTGGAACTATGCAGGTGGCAACGTCTACTGGGAAATCTTCAAAGCCGTCTCAGCAGCAGAAACCGAGATGAGTTTGCTCTCCAACAAAAGGATCCCTTGTCTGGTTGGCGGATCAGCGACTGTTACAGGGACCTGGGATTGCCCCTCGACTCCGCTCAAGTCCTGCCGTTGTTCAACAAGTGCTTCCAGCACTTATTCTCCGCGGAAATGAACAGTGCAGGAGCGAAGAAATTTTTCGACACCGTAGAGAAACTCTGCTGCACTCTCAAGAAAAATGCTTACAGTGAGTTGGTCCTGTCTCTGCAGTTCGCCGCCAGAAGCGCCTTAAGGTCGTGGTTTCCTATTGAAGAGAATAGTCACCGGCTGGAAATATCCATTAGTATCCGTGATCTCCTACTCAAAGTCCTTGGTGAGCGAAAGCCAGACCTTCTGCTGGCAAGAGGATATCTCTTGAGTTGCGACAAGAGGACTGGATCCCAAATTCTGAAGGCGGCTGACGAGCGCATTGGCCTCGACTACTCTAAGCTCAGGTCTCTTGCCTTGTTGGGGATGGGTTTCAGTAGAAGCTGGAGGAAACAGGGATCATTAGAGACGTTTGCGAAGTTGCGAAGAAGATCGGCGTGGGGCGAAAAGGCGAAAATGTACCAAGTAAGTGTATGTGTACCGTGATGTGCAGTGAATGATCCTGAGTCATTGGCACTCTTTACTTTCTTCATTCAACAGGTGGATTTTGAGGCAGCATTCACAGGAGGGAAGGCAGAACAGGATTCGGCCTTGTCTACGTTCCTCCAACACCACACCTTCTCGTTGGTCCAGCTTTGCGAGTACTGCCGATGCTTCGAGTTGGACGTTCAGCCGTCCTTAGTGTCTTTCGTCCGCGTCTCTCTACTTCGGCTGGAGCCCACCATCGTTGAAGGCGGTGAAGCCGTAAAAGGTCCAGAAGCCTTTGACACTGTTACGCGAGAAGTGGATCTGGCCCTCCGGCAGTTAGGCAAAGCTGGATCCCTTTCACTACTTTCTGAGATGCTCCTGGACGAGCTGAGTCCATACAACTATGAAGTTTTGGGTTTTGCTGCCGAACGGATACTGCAGTTAGCCGTCGAAGAGGAGACCCAGGGAGCTCACGCGGATACCGCATCTCGCTTTAAACGCGTTCTAGGCTTCCTCTTACAGTACGGAAAACGCCATTCCACGCCCGGGATGAGGGAGAAGGAGCTGTGGACCCAGTACCGAAGGAGCCCCTTCCCGAAACTGGCGGAGATAAGGTTGCCCCTCACATGGATGGTGACCAAAGTCAAGATGAGGGACAGATTCAAGGTACGCAGCAACATCCTGTCCCATCGAATATTAGATCCAGCTTCTTACACATGACGCAACATTTTTCAGTTGCTGGAAAAAGAATTTCTTCTCCACAACACTCATTGGTGGTGCGATGTTTCTCACCATATCGGTGTCCGGGTCGATCACATCCGTCTCTCGGCCGTCCATAATGCTGTCGACGCCAGCCACAACGATACAGGCAACACTTGGTCCTTGACGCCGTCTCGTTCCACCCTCCTCAAAGAAGTGTCTGCTTGCGTGGGGGCCATGTCTGATCCAAAGGTGGCAGTGTCGTGCGTTCACTTCTTCGTCAACAGTCTCCCGGACGGCGCTGACAAAGTGATAGCGGCCAGAAAGTACAGCCTCGTGGCTCAGAGATGGATGGAGGTGGATCCCGAAAACAAAGAGGCGCTGCAGGTACTTCTTTCATTCGAGACAAGCACTCTTATGCTAGGTATGTTGCTTCTCGTGCTGTGAGTGGTTTCGTACGTACGTTGTTGAACGTACAGCTTGACATTTTGAAATCTCCAAGCACGTGGTATGTTGCCGCTGTACAAACATCCACGTACCCTGTGTTTCGTATATAGATAGGCATCGACCATGGCAACATGAATCAATGCTTGCTGCGAAAGAAAGCGTATTGACTGAACAAAGACGAAATTCTCAGAACATAGGGACTTCGCACTTAATTAAAGGCTACTTTCTTGCTTCAAAAGACATTCACACGCTTAATTCTGAACCTTAAAAAATCAGTCATTGAAGCTTAAACAGCAGCTGAAACGCCGCACTTTTTATGCCCAATGAATCCATTTGCATTAATATAAAGGGAATGAGCAGAGGTTCAAAACTTCACTCTTCAGAATGAGTAACAACTGAGAGTGTAACTAAGTAAAGTCATTTAGTGTCATCGGATGAGTCAAAAAAGGTCATCAAGGGAGCATTAAAAAAGCCTCTTTTTGGGACGAGGGAGTGGAACTTGAGGGAGGGCCCAATTAAGTAAAGGAGGTTGCAGGATAAGCGGAAGGAGGCACAGTTGCACTCATATTTACCAGTGAAATGGACCCAATATGATAAGAGAACATTTTAAACAAGAACCAATGCTCCAAGAACATTTTAAAGCGCCTCTTAAATAATATTCTTTATGCGACTCACTTCTAGAAGTCCATGCGTGTGAAGCTTTGAATCTTCACTTTCACCTCAATTTGTCTGTAGTTTCTTTAAGTGCACATACGTTAAGTGAAGACGTTCAATTTTGGTTTTCAGGCTTTCACAATGATACAAGACATCCTGTTGAATTTGGAGATAGAGTTCACTTTGCGCAAGTATGACTTGTACAGCGACGAACGTATGAAGTTGGTGCATGAAAGATCCGCGGCTGACTTGATTGAAGACCTCTACCAGGACAAGTCTATATACGAAAGGTGAGAGAAGACACTTGTCCTGAAAAGAATACTTGTGGCGGGTGGACTTCGACTGTAGTGACATTTTTAAGTACATGCATTAGAGTGTTAAGCATAAGATTTTTCAAGATCTACTGCTCCTTCTTAGGACTCTGGTACCGATCGGCCGCTTTCCAGACGTCGAGTCCTCGGTCCGTGAACTTTGTTCCGTTGCTGACATTGAGTTGACTGCTCTCAAATTTCGTCTTTTGGATCGATGGCTTCCCTCTGGGGAAGAGGAGGCATTGGCTGGGAGAGGTGCAGAGTCCGCCGACCTCGATGAGACCGTGTCTAACTTCACCCTGAACTTTGCCGCTGCCGGAAAGCGTAATCGTTCGGGAGAGGAAGCTGCTGATGCTGTCAACCTTTCCCGATGCATCTACTTGGCGCAGAGCGGAGACGAAGACGTTCTGAACTATTTGGTGACCGTGGGTCTGTCAGAGCATCACAGTTACACGTGAGTTCAAAGTTAAATTTCCTACGTGTACCCATCGAAGCATTCAGGCAGACCCCGTCTGGCACATCCACTGTAGCTACTGTAACAACTCTTATTTGCATGTACAGGAGTTCTCGCAAGATCCGGGCGTTGGAGTGTCTGCTCTCCTCTGCTGACGACACACACTTGCAGACGTGCACATCTTCATTGGGCAGCGCAGCTCTCCGACGTCACCTCACTTTGCTCCGATTCGTCACTAGACTCGCCAAATTGAATCTTCCTCTAGCGGAAGGAGCCTCAGCGGCGTGCGACGTCCTGGAGGATCCGGACAAAGTCACTCTCATCGTGGAGAGTCTCCTAAAGGGCGGCGGTGGGAGTATAGAGAAAGTAGAATTGGTGGCGGATCTGTGTCTGCACACTTCTTCTATCTCGCCTAAAGTTTGGACAGTGCTCCTCAAGCAAATGGTCCAGCTGAACATGACTGATAGGTTGAGAAGTACTTTGCTCGAGCTCAACCGACTGCCCCAGGTGTGGCACTTCCAAGAGTACGAGGAAGCCTGGCGACACCTACTGAAGAAACCGTCCAGCGATCGCGACGAGTGCGCAAGGACCTTGGAGGTGTTAAGCTGCTGTCCACTAGCCCTGGAGGACCTCAACCTGGACACTCTCAGGGCCGAGTGCAAGAGGTTGGGCCTGCTGGAGGAAGAGAGGCGCCTGTCAACGAGAAATAAGGTTGCCTGAACAGTGACCGCGGGTTGCAAATTACTGTACACGTACACGCATATCACAGGGACGATTGAGGCAGTGGTGTAATACACAATGTCATGGTACTGTAGCATTATTCTCTACTTTCTTAGTTGCATCTCTGTGAACTTTTGGCGTTTCAGGCACTGAATTCGATGTCCCCTGCTTCGAGATAAAAGGTCAACAGACAGCGTGAGTGACATAAGAGAGAAGACAAAGGTGTGAGAACTGAGCAAGAACGGATGGAAAAGTTCTAACAAGGACTGTTCGACATTTCGGGACTCACTCTGGACATACTAGGTTTGGGGCGTACATAACAGCCTGGCGTTCCACACGCTATGAATAAGCTTTTCCTTGCCAGCGAGTTGTCCTCACACGTAGTGGAGAGTACCTAAATATGACCGCGATCTTTGGCATTTGGAATCGAAGGCCTATTTCGGCGGACTTCATCAGGTACATCGAGTGATGCACGCAGCAATGTCGAAAAGCTTATATAGTGACAGTTTCGCGCTATTCCGAGGTCCCAAATCTGCGATGTCCTCTTAAATCTGCGATCTTCCTCCGTCAGCGCCCTCAGTCACTTGTGTGCCAGTCACTCATAGTAATTTGGTCAGTAAGTGAAGAGCTGTGAACTTTTCCAGTGAAAGTAGCGTCAAAATTTCAAAAAATTTCCGCGCTATTCCTCGACTGTTCCTCGTCGTCTTACTCATCCATAGCCTCTACGGCGACCACGTAGATACGGGAGACAAATTTTTCAACAAAAGACAAATAAAGCCACCCTGCACAGCTGTTGCACTACTGACGCATTTTTAGCGTCTTGTTCTTGGCAATTTTGCCTGTGGGCGGCTGTCAAGAACTTGTCCGTGTTATTGTTTGTCACCCTAAGCGATATCGATTGAGCAATAGGATAAGGGTATTGCTAATATGATATCAGCGGTGCAGCGAAAAAGCAGATTCTCCGAAACTGCGTCATGATTCTCGCTCGTCATTGGCTCGGGTGGACGCCCAAGATCCGGAAACCGTTGGTGCCGTCATCTAATTCTCTGGGGAACCTCTCAGGCGGAGCACGGAAGGTCCGCCCTGTTGCTCGTCCTGTTGCTCGGGCTCACCAGTTGCTCGATGAAGAAGGAAGACGTCATTTTTTTGACGCCGGTAGATGGCTGCGAGCCGTGACTCCCCGTTGGCGTCGACGGCGGCCCTCTGCGCCTTCTCCCTGTGCTTCCCGCGCCGCGCCGGCCGATCACGTCGCTCGGCCGCCAGACCGTTTAGGCTGGATTGGCTTGCCAGACCCCGGCGGGGAGAGAGAGGGCGAGGAGGAGGGGGGCGGCGGCAGCAAAGAAAGGTGTGTCTGCGTGGTGTCAGCGGTGAAGGCGGAGGCGAAGGCCAAGCACAGCAAAGCAAGCGACAAGGAGAAGGAGAGGAGGCTAGCAGAAGAGACGGCGACGGCACCGCCTTCGCTCTCCTCGAGTCGCTCTCTCACTTTACTCTCGTCTCATTGACTCCCTCCGTCACGCCGACTCAGTCGGACCCTCTCGCCCGCCGTCCGCGTAAAGCGCCCAGGAGAGCGAAACGACCTCCGACGTCGCCGCCAAGGAGGAGGAGGAGACGTCGACAACAACGACGACGACGACAACGACGACGACCGGGGGGCGCGTCCCCCCTCTCCAACTACCGAGGTAACGGAATCCCCAGTCCCGCCGGGATGCGAAATCCGGACGCGCCCGGTCCGCGGCGGTGACCTCTAAAAAGGCGGAACGACACGAACCAAGATGTTTCGCTGCATCCCCCTGTTCAAGGGGTGCAACCGGCAGGTCGAGTACGTGGACAAGCGACACTGCTCGCTCTCGCACGTGCCGGAGGACCTTATGCGGTACGCCAGATCGCTGGAGGAACTCCTTCTCGATGCCAATCACCTGAAGGACCTGCCCAAGGTGAGTGCTGTCATCTCACCTGCCAATGGAGTTCGCTCATCGTTGTTTTCTTGCAGAATTTCTTTCGGCTGACGCGTCTCCGACGACTTGGCCTGAGCGACAACGAGATCCAGCGCCTCCCGCCCGAGGTGCAGAACTTTGAGAGTCTCGTCGAGTTGGACGTGTCCAGAAACGGTAGGAACCGCCCTTTTTTTCGTCGCACTAGGCGAAAATGGAAGTCCCCGACCAATCGCTGTTGCATTGGCCAAGCTGTTCTCCAGTTACCCCTGCCTGTTGCCTTGCCAAAGGATTAGGAGGCGTACATAAGTTAAGCTACGTTAAGCCCATTTTCGTGCTTGCTCGACCAAACGCTTGGCGCTATAGACTCTTCTCCAACTTCTCGAGCCTGTTCTTGTACCCTTGATGAAGAAAAAGTGCTTCTCAAGAGCTTCTCCATGTCAGACTTGCATAAACTCTTTGGAAACGAGGCCGTCGCCATCGCCAAGTGCTGAGGCAGCGAGAGAACTCTCGAGAGAGGTCGCGCACGCAGAAATGTCTGTCTGCTCGAAAGTCCCGAAAGCTCCCGCCGAGCCAAAAGCCGGGCTGTCTCTCTCCATTACACCGGAGGAGAACTCATTAGTCACTCCATGAATGTGCGTGTTTTGGGCGGACAACAAATACGTCACAATGGGCGCTGTTGTGTGCTCTTTCTCTGTCGTTTTCCCCTGGGAATGATTTTTTTTCTCTAGGCAGTTATTGTTCAAGTTCTTTTTGCCGCCGCCCTTTTCTTTTCTGCACATTAAGTGCTAATGATGCTCTTAAAGTAATGTACATTAGCTGGAAATGCAGGGCAAGAGAAAAAAGGCCGGAGAAAAATTGTTCGTAATGGTTCTATAGAAACAATTTGTGCGTGTGTGGGTACCACTTTTGGGTGGATGGCAGCAGATATGTACGAGGACTTCTCTTTATCGATTCAGCTCACCAGTGCCGGACATGTACGCATACTCTGTTCCTCCCCAGCAAGGTGCACTGGACGCGTACATAGCAACAAGTCTTTCATGTAAGGTGTAATAGTTCTTTCCTATGCGTGTGTTTGAAGTGTGCGGTACATTTGTTTTTTTCTCCTTTTTTTTTGGCGGGAGCTGATGCATTTTTCGATAACGAAAAGGGTTGACTGAACAAACTTTAATCATACCTGCTCAGGAGACACGAGTGCATAAGCTTGGCTAACACTCGTGCTCGTAGGTAGGGGATACAGGAGCAAACTGTGAAGACTTTGGCTGTACGTGTAATAATACCCAGCAGTTGGTTGGTTAATACTATTGAAGACAGAGGCAAACTCTTGGTGCGTCAGTCTCATATTCTTAGCCCAGCTGGACAGGACACGGTGCAAATAACCGTGAACGCTTCTGTGCTTTTGCTGATCAACAGCGGCGTCAAGTCTGCGTACCGTCTGCATTCAGTTACGCGAGGAACTGCAGTCCCGTGCACAGTGATATTTTGACTGTACACCTGCTGCAGTACTCACTCTTGAGTGTTTTTTTTTTCCCCTCTTCACCTTGAAGGCGGGTCCAGGGCGAGGTGGTTCAGGGGCACGAACCACAAGAGATATGGGAGAAGTTGTGAGCAACAGGGTGTCGGACACGGACGGCTGCAGCACTAAGCGAGAGGTGCTGCACACTTGACCACCTCATACTTTCAAGGAGAGCTGCAGCACACCACGAACTCCCTTTCATGCCTCCGTAAAGCCACAACATATACGTAGAGCAAGCACGTTTACATTGCTCAGTACATAGAGTGGTACGTAATCCCATTTTGTTGGAGGCTCCTCGACCTGCTTCTGATGCTTGGCGCGTTTGGCAATGTGGCACATTTCTGGCCTTTCTATTCACTGCTCAGCCTTCGTCCTCCTCTCACTGAGTGAGCCCAGGATGTGAATTGCACCTTAATTACTGTCACATCGTGTGCACCGCGACAATAGAAAACTACTGTAGTGAGGACCTAAAAGTCTTCTCATTAGGACAGCAGCAGAAGTGACAGCGACCTTTTTTTTTGGCTTCTGCACTTATGCTCAGACTTGTACGAGAGTTCTCAGTCATAACGCCTAGGTAAGTGCGCAACTAAGTACTGTTTGTGTAGAGCAGATGCGATGATGGCGTTAGGAAACTTTCTCCCTGAAGACGAGGGTCGTCGAGAAGCGATAAGGCACGATTTTTTGCCTTCTTTGGCTATTCTTAGACCTGGATGCGAAGGGAGCTTCCTACTTACATTGTTGCTCCAACACTAGATATTTACGGTAAGAGTGCTAGAATAAAGCAGGGAAAAACTGCCTTTTTCAGTTTTCTGAGCATCACACAATGAGTGCTACATGCGTGGTGCTCCTCCAGGAGCCCGAAGAGATGCTCACTTTACTTTTTTTTATTATTATTAAAAAAGGGGCTTTCTCGGCACCCAGACGCTTGCGGCGGGTGCCCCCTCTGGGGATAATCACTTAACCCAAGGAGCAAGTTTTACGCCGCGAGTGACGTACTAAACATATCCGTTTTCTTTTTCCCACTCGTTGTTGATGGTAGGGAGTGGAGGGTAGTCCTCTCCACAACTGTCCCTGGTCCTCTTACTCCGAGTTGGTGCAGCTGAGGCGGAGCGCTCAAGACAGATGGATGGACGCTCCTCCGTTCTATCTGACGTGTACTTGACATGTTAGATACTCGAAACATCCCCTCATGAGTAACCGCTGGCATCTCCGCCAAGATACTCATGGACACGTTGTTCTAGTATGAAAAAGAGAGGCGCATTTGCTCAAGTTTTCATCGTCTTCTCCTCTCCTTCGTCTTTACTCACGTCCGGCCTTGAAATTTGATCCTCCAATGCCTTCTCCTCCAGCAGCAACGTCTCTCCTGGCACATTTTTCCTCGAGTCTATTATGACTGCGTCTTTTGCATCGCCTGCTTGAACGAGCGCTTACGCAATGGACGAGGATTTCGGGCCTTGTGTACGTCTCCGATGCAAATAGCGTACCGGAGGAAGGTAGATAAGATAGAGAACGTCTTATGACAGCTTCAAGATTTCACCCGAAATGAAAAATAATCTGCCCCAGTCTCAAGTAGTCAATATTCTGCCTCTCCCTTGTCAATCGAGTCAAGGTGCAACGTTGCAGTCCTTACTCGGGGGCTGAATTAGGGATCTCTCGACGACTTTAATTTTACCCACCTCGTGGAGTTGAGGACTCCTCACTGAGTACGTACGTACATCGCAGCCAACTTCGTGAGCATGCATGCACGTGATAGCAGACATGTGGGAGAATATTTCTTAAGAGAAGGAAAGAAAGAAATAGCTGGAGGTGAAGATGTAGGGGAAAAAAGTTGTCAGGAATCCGAACTCAGTAAGAACGTATCAAACATTGGGGGGGTTATTCTATAAAAAAAAAAGGCTTGCTCGGAACCTTTCATGTACAACACACTTTTGTTTCTTTCAGATATCCCGGATATTCCAGAACAGATCAAAGGATGCCAGGCACTACAGATAGCAGACTTCTCTTCGAATCCCATCCCTCGGTAAGAAGGAGAACCAAAGTTTTTCATCGCATTTGTTTTCTTTAAAAAATTCACAGTCTCTCTGTTTCGCAGGCTTCCGGCAGGCATTACACAGCTGAAGAACCTCACAGTGCTCGGCCTCAACGACATGTCGCTCACAGACCTCCCAGATGATTTTGGGAGGTAAGAGATAAGCTATGCTTCACCGCAAGGGAAAACTTAGCTTGATTGAGGAAAAGCTCCAGGTCTTTTACAGTAGTCACTTCATAAAGACAACCAGGAACTTGGAGTGTCAGTGTTAGAGAGCAATGTGTTGCCAACCGTAGCCTACTTTTTATCTTTTGTAACGTCTCAAGGTGCTCAATTCAAGATGGAGCTCTCACTGCAGTGTTGCTGAAAACTGTTTGGGGCTATGCAGCAGATAACAAGTAATGTATGCTTGCAATTGTCTCCGCGTCTTCACTGAGATCTCACCAAGTTTTCTCATGGTGCGGGTCCTTGAGGAGCCTGGATCACTTTTTGCTGTTCATACCCTTCCCCTTTGTTGCTGTGAGAGCAAATACAATTTCTCGGAGAGACCCTGGCATGTGCCTGGTCTGTCTTCTGAGTGTTGGAGGCAGAATGAGTATTCCTGAAATACCGTGCATGAACTTCGTACTACGAATCAGACCCAAGGCAGATTAATAGTAGTTCTTTCCTTTCCTCCCTTCGTTCGCTCTCACTCGCTCTCCCTGTGGGCCTTCTTTTGTTGGCTGACGAACTTTTTTATTAGCGATGTTGCTACTTTCTGGTAAGTTCTTTCTAGTAAGTGCACATAAGGTATTAAGAGGTCGCAACTGTATTTCACTTGTGTGTTGCGAATTTGACAGCGAAAGATCTCAAGCTCAAAAAAATGCTCGTACAGTGGTCCCCACTTATGCTGCCTTGGGTTATGCTGACAACATATATATTGGTATAGTGACCAAATCCTTCTGCTTACAAAATTGTGGTTAAGGATGGCCCCGAGACAGGCGAAAATTCCCGGCTTATAGCGACGTTATTCCACCTAATAATCGGCAGAAACCCTAATCCTAAAATCGGCTGAAAGCAGTAAAACGTATCCTCTTGGTACCAACTTATCCCTTATTAATCTTTTTTTAGACTTCTAAGTCGGAATTGCCTTGGAAAAATTGGGTGCACTTCAGGTTGGGGTCCTTTTTAGGCACAACTTGCCTCATTTTAGAGAGTCGTGCATATGTTGAAGCACTCGCAAGGGTCTGCATCCTTCATTCTAGTGTAGTTAATGACGTTACTGGATCATTTGGAGGATGGCTTTTGCTGATGTTATTACTTGAATACAGTGACCTACATTCATATGTATATATGACCTCTAAGCTTATAGAAGCAATTTTCTCATGCACAGTGAAGAAGGACCCACTGTGCATATATTCCAATGGTGCTGGTGCAGTTGCAGAGCTCGTACTTCTCACGTAATTCTATTAAAGTTGATTTTTTTTCTCCTATTCTTTTTCTAGTCTGGAGAACTTGACCTCTCTAGAACTTCGGGAGAACCTCATCCGTGCTCTGCCCGAGTCTCTGCCACGGCTAACCAAATTGGAGAGGTTGGATCTGGGAGACAACGAGATTGATGAACTGGTACGATTACAACTGAGAGAGAGAACATTTCGTGAGAAGGAGCGATTTGTCATCTTTTCATTGACCTTTTTTCCTCAGCCGCCCTACATTGGAAGTCTGCCTTCTCTGACGGAATTGTGGCTGGACCACAACCAGTTGCAACATTTGCCTTTGGTAAGTTTAAGAAACATACGATAGAGTAGCTTCGAAATTGTGTTATCCGTCGCATACTTAATAACATTCAGTAGTCCTCCTAGGCATTCCTCGATGAACTTCCACTAAACTACTATTTCAGGAAATCGGTCAGTTAAGAGCCTTGACTGTTCTGGATGTGTCCGAGAACCACTTGGAAGATCTGCCTGAGGACCTTGACGGCCTAGACAGTCTTACCGATCTCCACCTGAGTCAGAATTCTTTGGAGAAGCTACCCGACGCAATAGGGTCGCTCAGAAAGATGACCATTCTTAAGGTCGACCAGAACAGACTGTCTGAACTCAGTCCCAACATTGGAAGGTAAGCTTTCTTTTGTACAGCACGGCGTGTTGGACTGGGTGCATAAAATCCCCCCGGTTCGAGCATTACTTAGGTGACCAAGTAGCGTAGGTAAAAAAACAGCACCAACAAAGTGCTCGTGAAACTTTTTGGGAGTGAGTAGACAGCTTTCACTTTCTATTTTTCTCCCCCAGGTGCACATGCTTGCAGGAGCTGATCTTAACCGAAAACTACATCTGCGAATTACCGGCGACCATCGGGAACTTGACCAGCCTAACGAATCTTAACGTTGATCGCAATAGGCTTGAGTACTTGCCTTCCCAGATAGGCAACCTCGTCAACTTGGGTGTGCTGTCACTTCGAGAAAATCAGGTACGTCCGTGGGTAATAATCTGATGATTGTATGATATCTTATTGTAATATTCCACTTGTTCCTGTTTATTTATGTAAGTTGCATTTTATCGATTTTATTTGTTTCACGTTTTTCAGCTCCATTTCATTCCCCACGAGATCGGCACCTGTGCCGAACTTCACGTGCTCGATGTCTCTGGAAACCGACTGCCCCATTTACCTTTCACCCTGACAAATCTAAACCTCAAGGCACTCTGGCTGGCGGAGAACCAGGTGAGGAATGAGATTAGCATGCGCAAGTCATGCTCTTCCCTCAGGAGGCCTCTCATACTGACGATGCTCTCTCTTAGTAAGGCCTGAGAGGACTACAGAGAACTCTTTGCGCTTGATTGAGCCATTGTCTGAACCGTCAATAGAACTTGTTATAAAAATTGGCACGATAGCCTCTCTTTTTCTACGGTTGACCTATTGTGCTGATCTCTACGTACTTTCATGTCTTTTTCAGGCCAAACCCATGCTAAACTTTCAGACGGACTACGACGAACACACTGGAGAGCAGGTGCTGACTTGCTTCCTCCTGCCCCAGATGGAATACCAGAATGCAGAATTGGGTGAGATAAATTTGTCGTTGTCCTGTACGTGCGTATGGGGCGGGGGGGGGGCAGACTGAGCCGACTATGGACATAGAATGGAACACCTGCTACCATACATAGATTGGCCGCATACATTGCGCCATTGTGCTCGGACCTCCCTAAAAGTTTTACTCTTTCCTGATCTGATCTCTGTTTCATCTTTGCTGCCATGCTCTTTTCAATCTTCTGTCCTATAGCTAGTCGGATGATTTGCTTTCTAAGGATCTCTACATTCCAAGTTCTAATCAGTTTCTGTCATCATTTTGCTTTCCTCTGGCCTTGCACACCTACCTTTACGATGCAGTGCAATGCTCATCGTTTTCGCAATGCCAGAGATTCTTCTGTTTATCATGCACGATTCAGCTTTTGTATATATGCAGTTGTGCAAGCAGATTGATTTCGTTACAGATCGTTCATGGAAGAAATTGAGGTTTTCCATGCGCCCCTGTGGTAATATGTACAAGATTTTGGCTTGTTTTTGGTGTGTTTGAAGCATTTGACACCTACTTTTCATCGATTTCTGCTGGTGATGGCTTGATGGCTGGTGCACACTGCATCCATACTGTATGTTACGTTACTCTTTCGTCTCCTCATTTTTTCTTTTCTTCCTTTTCTTCGATATCTTAGACTCATTCATGCTGCTGGGTCATCACTCTGGCTCTAGTCTGCCCAAGCATCTTGCTGATGATTCTGTTGGTTATGACGGAAAGTCTGAATCTGCGGCATCTCCGCCGCCCTCCTCCTCCGCAGGTCCTCCCATCTCCTCCGCCTCTTCGCCCTACGCTCACGACTTCAGCTTCGATAATTATGGCATAAGAGACGAAGAGGACCGGGACGAAGATGCTGAGATGCCGAACAGGAAGTCCGTGATCACTTTTGAGACGCCGGATGATGAGGACGACGCGGAGAGAGAGGTAATCGGCGTGCCGGTTGAATGACGACGCATAATAGTGTCGCCCTTGAAAAAGCTTACCCAGGATACGTTGCAAAATGTACTGGGTGAATCAAAAGTTAATGTCCAATCGAAGTTTAGACAGTTGGTCAGTCAGGATTATTTTGTACCGTACACCTATGAATGCATGTGGTGTAGTGATGTAGGCTCGAAGTGAGCACCTATGAATGCATGTAGGCTCGAAGTGAGTCGGCCTGCACATATGTTAGGCGTGACCTTGCATTTTATAGGGTAGTATAAAGATGCTCCCTGTTTACACCGGCGCACACATCCTTCTGATCCCCCTAATTCTTTACAGACCAATTTTGTACGCCAGAAGACTCCTCACCCCAAGGAGCTGAAGGCCAAGGCACATAAGCTTTTTGGCGGCAAACAGCGCGGAGGAGTTGGCGACTCGACTGCCCCGAACGGCGAGCAGCAGGCGCAAGAATCCAACGGTGCACCTCCCGTGAGTGACGGTGACAACCAAGGGCCCGCGGTGTCAGCCGCAGCCGCCGTCGTGGCCGAGCTCGCTCAGATGCAGAAACAACGACACCAACACCAAAACGGAGAGGACTACGGAGACCGTGAGGACCCAATGGATCAGGAGGATGACGAGCGCGACGAAGATACCGCACAGCGACCTGAACAAGTAATGGGAAGGGAAGAGAATGAGAACGACGACGACGAGGAGGTGGAGGACGATGACGACGATGACGACGAGGAGTCTGAAGAGGTGGGTCCGGCTGAGCAGTTGACTCATTGACTCTCGGTTGCTATTGCATGCACACGCACACACACACATTCTTCCTTACACACCAGCTCTAATTCGTAATAAACATTAGTTTTGCTCCCAAAGTCACACACTCACACCTCGACCTGTGCCACTATTTCGGTGTCTTTCCTTAAGCACAAACGACTCTCCCCCTTCCCCGACTTGTGCACAACTCCACATGCCCAAGTGCCACTCCTTGTGCCATTCCCGATAACCCACTGTCTTTGGGGGCTATTTACTCGCTGATTAGAAAGAACCCTCAATGTTTGTTCTAGGCCACGTTATGTCCTCCAATGTTTTACGTACTGTTTACTTTGGATACAAATTATAAGGTGTTAGTAGACCTTTCTGCTAGTTTCCTCCGAGCTCACTACTGAAGCGCTGCGCTCGTTAACGTCTTAAAGCTCCTCGGAATGAGTCATTGTATTTACATTTCCACTGTTCCAATGACACAGCTACAAGTGGGGGAAATCTGTAGGAAAATGAGTTGAACGATCCGAGTGCCACGTTGACGAAACTGCTCCTCCTAAAGAAGTGTAGTAGTGTATGCTATACGTACTGTTGTGTATATGCTCGTCTGCAAATTGCGTACGTTACAGGTTGGACCAAAAGTAATTTCACAAGAAGTAAGGGCTAATCGCTCAGTTTGTATAGGACCTACCAGGTGTAACCAATCTCATTTGACGAAAGGAAGCTCAATTTTGACTTAATCACACCAGAAGTGATAAAGTTTTTGGCTCCTAGAGTGCAAGGATGATTTTCACAGTGCAAATCGTTATTTCACATCAGCACATCATCTCATTAAGTGCTCAAAATGTCAGTCATCGACTTAAACGAAGAAATGTGGTCACTTTTGAGCACATTTTACACGAGAGTCAAAATTCTTGGTCATCACTCATCATTTAGCAATTAAAACTCAGAGCCATTTCGTTCTCCTCTTATTGAAGCAATTAAAAGAAAGTTATCGAACCGGGTGCAACCTGAGAATGATGACTTTCCAGTTGAAGGTCCCTGAAATACCTTGATTTGGGTCCGATTTATAAAATTCGTTTTGCAAACAAATGTCGAAAGTCCTCTTTTAAATGAGCCAGGTGGAATATCTGTGCATGCTGCGTTGGCGGGTCAATAAGCCTCTACTTACACCGGGTGACTTCTGGTCCACCCTGTACGTACGATCGAGTGCAAGGCATACAAATTCGTAGGCGCGCACGCACCCATTACATAGGCAGCACGCAAACATTTAAGGTAGATAAGAGCATTTTGGATACCTCGCACCGACTACAGGGTGTCTGCGTGGGATGGATTACTTTTCCATTGTCCCACCTCTCTTTCGTTGAAAGTTTTAACTATGGCATCTCTTCTCTCCGACCTTGGTCCAGCCACCCGCACAACTTGCGCAGTGACACCCGGTCGATGTTGACACTAACCCGCCCGCTCATGGGCATGACGTTGTCAACATCAGAGAGCAGATAACGAGGAAACAGGAAAGAACACGGGCTCGCAGGCCATGTTTTGGGCCGTGAGTGGGGAAAAAACCAATTTGCCTCGTCCAAAAGACGTGCGCTGCCTAGGCACAGGATCCGCGCGTGCATCAAGTTCATCCCGTTTTTGAGGCTGGTGAATTCTCGCGGTTATTGCAAAAGTAGCAGGGTGGGCATTTTCTCGACGAGACAACAACAGTACGAGTGAAGGACAAAACGACCGTGACACAAGTGCCGTTACAAAGGATCGAGGTCAAGGTCGCCCTTGGGCATTCTTGGCCACTAGTTCGACTGGCACAAGATCAAGAAGAGAGGTCGAGAGAAAGGTGCTTAGGTAAAACTTCCCTTAATCTCTACTTTTCCCCCTCATTTCTCTCTTCACTCCTGTCTCTGCATTCAAGTAGAATTTTTACATTTTTTTTATCACTCGTGTCCGCTGCAATTTGCTCGAGCGCCCCCTCCCCGCCCGCTTTTCAGTGGTACAAGGCCCGCCTCCGACGAGAGTTACACCGGAACTTGGACCAGCGCGCCACCCTGGAGTTGAGCAGGGCCGTCCCGCCCACAGACACGCTCAACACGGAGGCGCAGAAGCAGCGGGCTGAACTCGCCAGGCAGGGATCGCTGGCGGAGCGCAGCCTTCCCAACTCGCTGGCGGCCAGGAAGGCCAAGAGGGCGTACAACAACGGAGAAGGAGGGTCAAGTGAAGAGGAACGGGATACGGTAAGGGCGGGAGGGAATGAAGGCCTTGTAACGAGGGAACTCGCGCACGCACACACACACGCGCACACACACACACACATACATACGTACATACATATACACACACACACACACACACACGCACTCCCTTTTTGTAGTGACAGATGCCTCCCATGGTTTTTGTTTCCTCTATCTTTCGCTTTCCTGTTGCACGTACTTTGTTGTCGAACAGGTTCCTTGTGTACATGTACATGTCAGAGTGCTCCACGTGAAACGAGACCTCGAAGTCTGTCCTTTCTCACACGGCTTTTGGTCTTTGTCTCATTCAACTCTGTCTCCTCCCTGTCTTTTTAGTACGGATCAGGACACACTGACGCGTTTTACACGGATGGTGGTTTTATTGTATACGTGACATGCACATGCATGTACCATCACACCCGCATGTTAATGCACCTCCTTCGGGGACGACCCGAAGGGTTAACCTCCTTTCAGGGTCCTAGGTAGCAATCTCATATGCTTAAAAATAGGGGGAGGGGGGGGGGCACCCCTTCCAGCACCCAAAGCAACTTTTTCTGCCAACTCTAAACCCAGTTAGGGTTCCTGACCCATTGTTGAGCGGCAGGGACGCTTACGGACAGCCCAAGGGCTTCCTAGCGTGGCAAATTTCATCCTAACAAGTCCAGCGATCGAGGGGAACACGTGACGCAAACAGACAAGACTCCTTCGGGTATAAGATGCTTTATTTCGAATGGCCTGTTTGCCCATGAGTACGTGAAAACGAAGCACCTGCTTCATTTCAAACAAAACTTACGGAATTGCTCCAGTCCGGGTGTGTGCGCGCATCCATGTTCAAACTGATCATACCCTCTGGATTTAACTTGACCTTGCCGGATTTCTTCCATGAAGTCACCTTCTTCCGGGCTGGGAGGTGTTCCAATCGAGTCGAGGAAAGCATGCTCGGGGTCGAATTTGAGGGTGTACAACGATGTGGTGGGATTCATTTGTTCGTACACATTGTACGGTTGTAGTTCTTGCAGCCTGACTGCGTAGGTTATTTATTCTTCCTGCACATGTGTTGAATCAGTGACTTCCGTCGATATTTCTTGCTCTGAGTCGAAAAACAGCAACTCTTTGAATCTATTGTCGTCCTCATATACTTAAAACGTTTCTAGGAGCATGGGCGTGGCGTTAAGTTCAACGTCGACGAATCTGAGCCTGACGGCGGCAGTGAGAAGCAACGACTTCATCGTAGGGACACGCCACATCACCTCAAGAACAAGAGAATCAATCAGCAGGTAGGTAGAAGTCAATGCTCCGCAGTATATAAATACCCAGAAAAAGATTCGCAGATAAGCGCTAACTGCTGCTGCGACGGTGATACTACAAACGCATATGCACTGGAGATTGCTCTACTACACTATCAGTGATGTGACTACTATAGCTAAATGTTGCAAACGCATGCTGGCTACATAGTAGGACGGAGAAACATGCCTAAGAGCAAATTTATACAGGTGTTTTGTGGTGCGACCGTCGCTTTGCCTCATCGCAGCTTCATGACTGCTTTTTATTTGGCAATTTAACGTGAATGTTTAGGTTTTTGCACGCCACTCTATTGGTCTTATTTCTCCCCCGTAAGGTGGACAAGGAGAAGGTGGCGACCATCATCGCGCAAGCTCTGAAAAAGAAGGAGGACGAGGCAGACGCGTCCAGCGACAACCAGAGCCATACGTCCTCTTCGCTGCAGCAGCAGTCGGCACTGCGGTTGCCTGCGGCGACCAATGACGCAAACGAAGAGTCAGTAGTTGGAGGTGATGGTGAGCTTGATTGACATGACATAGTGCTAGTATCATCTTGCAGTAGTTTATTCTTTCGTCCTTTTTTCAGACCCAACCGAAATGGAGATGGTCCTGCAGGTAATGGACATCCAGTTCGAGCGCTGGGACAAGGGCCTCGGTCTGTCTATCGCAGGCGGCCTAGGGTCAACGCCCTACAAGAACAATGACGAGGGTATCTTCATTTCGAGGGTGACGCCCATGGGGCCCGCCGACCTGGTAAGTGCTTGTTTTCATGATAAAGTATAGCGGTGTAAGAAGTTTGTTACTCTTAAAGGCTGGTCTTCGAAAAGACGACAAAGTGCTTTCGGTTAACGGCCATTCTTACGTTGACATTGACCACTACGAGGCTGTCGACATTCTGAAAGCCGCTGGTGGGTTTATCTCCATGCGAGTTGTCAGGGAGGTTTTCGTGTCCAAGAAGCGACCGGCGAAGGCCCCTGAGCCGAAAGTACAACCACAGACAAATAGCGCGGCGGCTTCGTCGCCGCCGATCGAGAACAATGGGTCTCTGTCCAGCTTGTCAAGAGCCGGCAGCAACCACTCCTCCAAATCATTCAAAGCCAACGGAGAAAGCCTCGTAAGCGTTTTTGTTGTGAAATGTTCTTGCTGATGATGATGCATAGACCGCTTTTGTTACAGGAACGACACCAAGATGCGGCCGTCGAACGTATATCGTTAATGCTCCTGCGCGACCCACAGAGGGGCCTGGGCTTTTCCATAGCTGGCGGCAAGGGAACAGAACCTTATATTGAGGGATCCCATGCTGTCTACGTCTCCAAGGTGGCCGAAGACGGACCAGCAGCCAGAGATGGAAAACTCAGAGTCGGAGACAAGCTTGTAGAGGTATTGAAACACCTGTAACATATTTTCAGCTTTGTTATTCACGTTGTTATTGGTCTTTTTTAGATCAATGGCACTGACGTAAACGACTGCGAACACTCAGCGGTCGTTGAACTGCTGACTGGCCTCGAGCGCTTTGTTCGCCTGGCGGTGGAAAGAGTCGGCACCAGCGACTCCGATCAATCTTCGGCTGTCAACAACCGTCACCACAGTACCTCCAACCTGTTCAATAGACCTTCGCTCTCGTGTCTGGGAGACGGCAAGAACGCCTCAGGATCCACTACAGAGGTCCGAAGTCCAAAGGTGTTCGGTCTGCCTAAGCCCTACACGGGTCTGTACAGCGCCAGCAGCTACATGGCAAACAGGCCGTCTTACATGCGAACTAGGTATGTTCGTGGATCTAATATTGCGTGTCCGTTAGCACACTCACGTAAGCCTTCCTCTACAGGGAACCCGGCCAATACGGCTTATCGGCTTCAACGTCGACGTCGCCGGGCTCTAATGCGTCCACTCCGTCCTCTTATACCAAGCTTCCTGGACTGTCTGCGTTGCCAGGGACCACGTACACCGCTCTCACCCTGCCCGGAAGTCGGACCCTGCCTGAGATCCCCAAAGGTGCGGATGGCCAGAACCAGCTCGCAAAGAAGACAGTTTCTTTGCCCAGGAAAAGCACCGGGGACGACGGAGAGGTGAGGACAATGGAAGCGTTGATGTGACTTCACCTTGCTGCATGTGCTGAACTGATGCATTTCTGTCAATAGGACTCTGAGGCTAAAGGTGAAGACACCGTCCGTGCCCTCATGTCTCGTTTGCCGCCCGCACCTAAGTCCAAGGGTGTGACCACCGAGACTGTGACCAAGACGACCTATAGCGAGACGACGGTCAAGAGGGTGACGAACAATACGGCCAGCCTAGTGGAGGTACAAGGAAGCCCTTTTAGTGTCAACAGATCTTGTGAACAACAACTGCATTTTTTTGCAGGATGTTATCTTGGTCAAGTCTGGCGGCCCACTGGGCTTGAGCATCATCGGTGGCTCGGACCACTCGTGCGTGCCCTTCGGGATCGGAGAATCAGGAATATTCATCTCCAAAGTAAATGCAGTCCACATAAGCCTCAGAAAAAGGATACTATTCAAGTGTGCACAGTTTAATTCGTATGCATACTGCTCAGCACCCCCGCATTTAGTCTCCCCTATTGTGACCCCATTTAACGTCTACGCTCTTCTGCGCTGCGAAGCCGCCAGCAAACATTGCTTTTGTTTGCAAGTCTTGAGATAACTTTGCGTGCATTGTCGAAGAATGAGTTTCCAACGGCTTTTGGCTGCAGCTCCTGTTTCCCAGTAGGTGTTGCAACAATACCCCAGTTAGAGGGATCCTCTTTCATTTAGCTCACTGTCAGGAAGCCACGAGTAAAACCCTAAGACAACGAGCTTGAACAGACGCACCAGAAAGATACGACGCAATTTTTGACATCTTACCTTACTTTCACCCAGGTCATACCAGGTGGAGCTGCTGCAAGGACGGGAAGGCTTCGAATGGGTGACCGCATCTTGTCAGTGAACGAAGAGGATATCCGCAACGCCAGTCACGAGACGGCAGTTATGTCTCTGCTCTCCAAAGCTGACCAGATGAAACTCAAGATTCAGCACGACCCTCTGCCGAAGGGCTTCCAGGTAAGTAGCGTTAGCTTTCGCTTTAACTTAAAGGCATTTAGTACATTCAACTGTACAATGATTGATTTCTCTTAATCAGGAAATCTTTATCGAGAAGGGGGACGAGAAGCTGGGAATGATCGTGAAGGGAGGCCTACATGGACAGCCCGGAAATCCTGACGACGAGACGGACGAGGGCGTATTCATTTCGAAAATCAATCCAGGAAGCGTCGCTGAGAGAGAAAATAGGTACAGAAAGCAGATTGGATGACCTCTTCTTTTGCAGGCCTCATGCATGTCCAAATCTTGCGCTTCCAGGTTAAAAGTTGGCCAACGCATCATCGAGGTGAACAGTCAATCCCTCCTGGGCGCGTCCCACCAGGAGGCCGTGGCGGCTCTCAGATCGGCAGGCAACTCTCTGCACATCTTGGTCTGCGACGGTTTCGACGATAAGGCGACTGAGAGCCATGAAGACAGTGATAACGGCAAGGCGCTGGAGGTTTCCATAGGGCAGCCGCCAGCAGCGGAGCAGTTGCAGGAGAACAAGCCGGCGACAGCGGCCGAGACAATGCAAGAGAAGGTAAGAAGATGCAAGATTGCGGTTTGTGGAACCGCTTGTACATACCAGAGCTACTTGAGCAGGGTAGCCTTGCGGTGAGGTGTGGACTGCACGCATTCCTCCTTGCGACTTTCTATGCCTGTCTCTATAGCACTCGGTGGTTTCTTGAGAGGGACTTTTTTGCACGCGTTGTTCCTTAGATTCTGAATGCCGTGAAGGCTGCGGATGAGGTGGTGGCCTTGAGGTCGAAGTCGCCTTCTTCACTTTCTGGCGGGTCCATTTCCGGCTCCGTCTCGGGCCTAGCAGATGAGGGAGGTTCCAAGAAGACCACGATCAAGATGGCCGGATTCTCCAACACCCTCCCGCCTCAAACGTCTACGGTAGGACATTGACATCGTGTAACATCGGGGCTTTGGTCAACGCGTACCCCTGAACTTCATGATAACACTTAAGCGCACTTGAAATCACTGCTGGTCTCAAGGTCCCGGTTGAGAATGAAAATTGCACTATGCTTGCTTATAAAGCCGAATTCCTTCATCACCAGAGGCACCCATTCTTGCTTTCAGCAGGAGCAGCCGTGTCCTGGAGCAACTTAAGGAAAAATTGAAAATATGGTCGAACGGGAATCACTTTTCTATGCAACAACTTCGTGACGCATGTAGTACTTTGTACTTACGTCCGTTTGGCAGTACTGTTTTTGGACGCTGAAGAGCACACAAGCAAAGAAAATTTTACTCATGTACTATTCATGTGAGCTGTGCCAGAGGTCTTTTTTACTGTACAGAAAATGGATGGTTTAGATGACAGTCATTACAGACTGTCGATAAATCGTGATACGATCATGGAGGTCGATGTATTTTGATACAAAGTTCTTGAATTTTGCTGAATAAAAGAGCAAAAGAAGCAGGTAAAGACTCCCGTCTTGGCTAGTCTAAGAGCACAGGTAACCTTAGTCAATGACTTTTTATAATGCATATTCCTTTTTTTTGATAGTGCAGCTTTTGCTTCATCAAGTTCCTAGCACGCATGCAGTGTGCTTAGCTAGAACTCTTTGGTACCGGCAGGATCATAGTGCCTGATCTACAGTTACGCATCATTACAACGCATGCCTTTTTAATCTTTTCCTTTTCTAAGTCTATTCCTTAATGCGATGATTGTTCTACTTCTTTTCACCTGTTTGTTACATGTAGTCCCGCTTACTTTTAGGGTTTGCAATCGAGTGACTCAAGTTATTCAAACATATTAAAAAAAACCCTTGTATTATTCGACCTGGATAAAAAAATCGTGTTAAGGTTGAGCAGGACACACCACAGACCTCTCTCACTTTTAGACTTATAATGGGAGAGGGTTGGTTACGAGACTTCTCGAATAGTTTACTGTTAACCAGTTTGATAACCATCCACCACGCTGAATAGTGCTTGAAATTACTACTTTATTAGAATTACTTGGCAGCTCTGGTTTCATTATAAGAGAAAAGTCGAAAAAATTTGAACCAAATAACTTTAAAACGAAAGCGAGAAATTTAATGATACAGTCAAAATTTTGAAATTCCACTTTCATTGCGAACCCTATTGACGTTTTATTGTCCTATGTCCCCTTGTTCATGTGCTTGTTCCTTGTTTCATCTACGTTTCATTTGTCCTCTGCTTTCCTAACACAACCTCAGCCTGTGGCTCAGGTTGGAGTTCGAGCTCTGGAGGCTGGTGGTGAAGCCCACAGTCCAATCGCTGCCAGAAGATCCATGCAAACGGATGAGGAGGACAGAGACAACGACGAACAGGAGGAGGAGGTGGTGAAATTCAAGAGGCCGAGGTCCATGGTGGAGGTGTGTTTGTGCGGTTGATGTTTAGTCCGTGCTTGTCCAATTAGCTCCAACGCCTGCATTTGCACCTTTGCACTAATGCACATGCATATAGAAGTATTTCTTTCGTATATGCCTTCTTAACAGTTAAATTTGACTAGTTTCTTGTATACAGTGACCTATTCTACAAAAAGACCTTGCCAGCGTTCTTCGTCTCTTACTCCCAGTAGGCTGTGCCATGAGCACTGTCTGTCCATTTCTGTTGTCTGATGATTTCTTTCTTGGCAGAAACCCGTCCTTGCACCAAAGCCGGCGCTGCCCCCTCGTCCTCATTCGATCTCGCCTTCTCCTGCTGCTCCATCCTCGGCGGCTCCAATCGTGAGTCCAAAGACGCAGCGACCGCAAAGTCAACCTCCACCCCCGCCGACGCAGCAACCTCAACCTGCTGAGAGACCGCAAGATCTGCCTCTGTTGGAACAACAGCAACAACCCATGTCTACTTCTGGCTCAGCTGAGAGTCCGGAGAAGCTATCACTTAAAGCCAGGCTCAAACTTTTCGAGAAAGAGATCGAGCAGCAAGGACAGGCAAAGCCTAAGCCAGGTGAGGGATTCTGCTGACATGGGTACTGTACATGCATGTAGATTTGGTGTTAGTTTGTTGTAGTTTGATGGAAACACACTTAACATATCTGGTGCACCTTTAGCTTTGGGTTCCATTCTTTTGCATCTTTTCATTTTGCAGAGAAAAAGTTTTCCTTCCTGAACGCTGACGAGGTAGCCAAGATGAAAGAAGAGGAAGGTACGGTCCATTTTTGCCGCCTTTGCGTAAAAAGAGTACTTTTTGTTTGGACAAGTGACTTCATGACCTATACCTTACAGAAAAACGAATCGCGAGCATGACCAAGATGCAGATCGAGCAGCTGGAAAAAGTGGCGAAGTTAGAGGCCGAGGCCTCTGTGGATAAGGCTCTGGAGGACGTGGAACAGGTGCGAGCAGCATATATTGTGGCAATAGGGACTTTTTTCTAGAACGTCACTCTCGCTCAACAGATTGAAGGCGTCCTTCGCCGCCCCTCACAAGACAATCTGCCCTCCACCCACCTGATCCACACGGCCAAGGCTGAGAGGAGGCTTCGCGAGCGACAAGAGCGCGAAGGTTCTGATGTGGAGACTACCGAGAGCTCATCGGAATTGTCTCCTGCTGAGAAGAGAGCGCTTGATGCTGAGAGGAGAGCTGCATGGAGGAAGGCCAGGCTAAAGTCACTGGAAAACGTAAGTTCTGCAATTACAATGTTACAATTTAATGAGCCCACATTCATGTCTTATTGCATCTACAACAGGACGCCATCCAGGCGCAAATGGTCTTACAGAAGATGAGTGAACTTGGACTGGCCGAGTCTGCCCAAGGGTCTGAAGCCCCCGAGGGTGGCAGTCCACTTGAAGCCATCTCGGAGCAGCCGCTCTATGCCAACGTGGACGAGGACGAGAGCAATGCGAACATTGTCAAACAACCTGACAGAGAAAACAACAGCATTCCGGTAAGTTGCTATTACTACTCAGGAAGGTTCCTTTGTAGATCGAAAACTCTCTTTCCTCTATAGAAGTACCGAAGATACAAGTAGACACAGAATCCTCTTGTAACGTGGAAAAAAGTACAAGCAGTAAGTGTGTTAGACCGATTTGATTCTGTGTGTCCTTTTTTTCTCTAGGGAAGTCCCTTTAGTTTTGTGTATGGTCGTTACCATCACCTATTGTGTCTTTTGGTACCACGTTCGTACTTAAATAGTTTCGTTTACTTGCTCCAAGAATTAATATTGCACGCCGCGATGAAACTTGTCGCTCAAGCATCCGTACCAGTGTCCCGGCGATTCCTTGGCTAATTGCTCCTCATGCTGTCTGAGGTGTTGTTGTTCCGTCGAGAGACCGTTTTTCCCCCCGGAGGCACAGCAACATGAAAGAGCTGGTCGTCAACGAGGGTACCGACGAAATGAGCTTCAAGACTTTATAGAAGTGTGGGGGAAGAGTATTGAGCAAGAGGTTTCTGATGGCGTCGTTGCCTTGAGATTGTGGGATATCTACATTTCAGTATCTCTAGTAGAGTTGTTCTGTTACTAATACCTTTTAAGTAGTAGTTATATGCACAACTTATAACTGGCATTTAATTGCACTTTTGTTATGCACAACTCCTCTAGAGTTACGTGCGCTAATTCTTCCTGTTGCACTTGTTTGTACGTACACAAAGTAATTGCGTGCGCTCCGACATCCTGAAGTCTTACACGAACTAGTTAGAGCTTCATGCGTGCTTACAGTCAGCACCGTGATAATGTACAAAAACACGGTGACATCACCTCAGCAACAGTATTCTTGTGTAACAAACGCTCGCATGATGAATTTTCGTTCGAAAAAATAGATTTGGTACTTCTGCACAGGAACATTTCCATGATGTTCCCATAACACAGCATGACGTTTCGAAAAAAACCCCGTTAAATCGAAAATCGACTGTATAGTAAATGCTCTTTTGAAACTATAACGATTATTCGCACAATGAAGCTTTCCTCTGGAACGAAGGCGGTGTTCGTTTTACAAGGAACTCCTGTTCAGTCCTGGCCGTAAGTAATTTCCGTAGGGAGAACTTCAGGGTGTCCTGAGACTTTTTGATGTGAAATGTGTAATTCAGATACTCCGGCACAATATTGAGTGCAGAAGTTCAACTTCATGACTACCCATTTTTAAACTGGAGTGTTCAAAAGACAGTTATCTATAGAGGAGGGCAGGCCAAAAACTTCATTTTCAGTTCTTTGGGAGGGTTTTCTTGATAGAATTTAATTAAATTTTTCGAGGGGGGAGCGCCGAACCCTCTTTGGCGCCTTCAAAGCGACAAGACTCTGCCATTCGCCAGGTTTCCTGAAGCTGTGCAACCAGTAGAAATATCCCCCCCCCCCTCGCGTAGTTGCCTTTTGTGCACTGTAGTATCAAAATGGGCAGTCATGAAGTTGAACTTCTGTCCTCAACATTGTGTCTCAGAGTCTCAATGACTGATTTGAGGTTTAGATTCCACTCCAGCAGCCGCAGCGGTGCGTATGTTGCCTATTTTACCTACCGAACAATACTTGCGGCCATGACTGTTCTGTTCGTTGCCCTGCACTTTAGTCCCACGTTAGATCGATGTGTATGTTTAGTGCTCGATCAGGGTTTATACGCTAGCCTTGACGAAAATCTTGATCACTTTTAGATGAATCTGTCTGGGGGAAAGTCGAAAGTAGAAGCTTGCAGTATATTAATGACGCAATTGATTGCAACTTGCGGGTTGCTCAAGTCACGCATGTACTTCCATCGAAACGCTACAGTTGTCAAAGCACTGTGTTCTGTTACACGAGATTGTGATCACTGGATTTTTGGTGACAAAAAAGATTTGTTTGTCTTCGCTGTTCACTCGTTCCACTTCTTTCGTGTGTGTTTTAAGAACCTTTTTGTTTGTCTTTTGCCTTCTACTCCTTTTTATCTCCCTCCTGCAAGAGATTCCAGCACTGAAAAGAAATAGTACTAACTTTCTGCCTCTAATATTGCAGGTGGAGACGACCAAGGAGAAGTTGATCAGTCTCCAGCTGAGTCCAGAGGACGTTGAAGTACAGCCAGAGGAAAGTACGACTGAAGAGATTAAGGGAGACACAAAATCTGACTCACCTTCGTCCTCCGACGATGAGGACCAAGGACCGAGATCTGCAGATCGAGAAGACTCAACGGAGGTTAATGAAGAACTATCAGCTGAAGAGGAGTCTCGTGACGTCCACCAGCCTCAGGAAGTTGAGGCTTTGACAGAGCAGGCTGAGAAATCAACTTCTTCCTCCCCATCATCGACCTCGTCATCGACCTCGTCATCTTCAGAGGAGCTCGATATGAGGTTGCAGTCGTGAATGTTGTAATCCGTACAAGATATGTGTGTACAGATGTCCTATTTCTACAGTGTCCTTTACGGTGCACAATCACCTTGGAAGAACTAAAGCAGCGCTCTCTCTCTCTGTAATAGCATATCTGTAAAAACACAACTAGGTACATAGAATTACCACATTGTACTTCGTACTCACTATTGTCTTGTGTACGTGGGTACTTGCGTATATTGTTTGCACTGCTGCTACAGACTAGTGGCCTCAACGTTATTTATCAACAGCTTCATCTTTTTGATATCGCAGTATTTTTGTATATCCCTTTTGTCTCCAGTCTCTTGTTCTACGCCAGAGACATTTTTGCCTCGTACTGTACATTAATGTAATTTAACAATGACTCGTGTCTACTTTGGTTCAATCATATGAAGAGAAGACGAATCTAGTGAGTCCTGAACGAAGATTGAGTTGTGTATTGTAAATTTGCTATCGTATCATAGCAAGACAACAGAGCGAAGAAATAAAGTCTACATACAAGAAAGTTGTGGTGCATTCATCAAGGCGCCAGAGTACACGCTCACCTGCAACAGGCAATCCGGGACCCCTGGAGAGGTCGTGCGCGTCTGCGCCAATAACACGTATGTACCAGTAAGTTAGTACTGAAAAGCTGCATTTTCTGGCATCACTCACAAAGCCGTCTCTGCGGCGGTGGTCCTTTGAAATCTGTCTTCACTGCCATAGCCTCTCCTGTCCGTCACCTCATCGTCATCCTCGTCTGCAAAGCGATGAATTTCGACAGCAAACTGCCTCTCTTCATCGGCAACTCTAGGTACGATCTCCTCTTCAAACTCGTCCTCGCCTTCAAAGGTGATAACTTCCATGGACTTGGGCTTGATCTTGACGTACTCATTGCTTCTACGCAGATTGGGAGGACGCCTACTGGTCAATCCTTCCGACAAGAGGCCTTGCGCCTTGAAAATGGGCATACTCAAAGGTCTGGAGATTATGGGCGTAGACGATAAATTAGGCACTCTTGCATTGGGCTCTGTGTTACTTGGTGTTGGTGGTGGCGCCGAAATGAGCTGCATCAGTCTAGTAGGAGAGGCAGCCGAGAGATTAAAGGAGGCTTGTCCCTGCTGAGCCTCGACTGGTGGGGCAGAAGGAGGTGGATCATCAGAAGAGGACACATCTTCCGACTGTCCAATGGAGTTGCTCAAAGGCAGGTACAGAGGTGGTAAGCTACTCCTGGGCCGCCTTTCACCTGTGGCAGTGTAGATGCCGCCAGATCCTGGGGGGCAGTCGTCAGCCCCCTGTCTGGCTTGTGGATCGTCAGCCTCCTGTGTGACCTGTAGATCGTCAGCCTCCTGTGTGACCTGTAGATCGTCAGCCTCCTGTTTGGCTGGTAGATCGTCAGCCTCGTGCATAGCTTGGAAGTTATCAGCCTCGCGTCTAGCCTGGAGGTTTTCCGAGGCCACCGCAACTTCTGTGCCAGCTGCTTCAGTTTCCTCTACTCTATCTATTGCAGTTGTAGAAGAATAGTCTTCCTCGTTATTGCCGACTACTTCAGATGACTGCACCTCGCCGTTACTTATTTCTCCTTGTGCTCTAATCTCCACTACCATGAGCCCGGTGGCTTCTCTGGGGAAGGCCTCTAGCTGATCGTGTTCACGATGCAGTTGCCTCGCACCATCAGCTCTCACTTTGGGCGGTTTTGAGTAGCACCATTTCTGCGAAGTGAGTCACATTATATCAATCACTTATTCATAGTAACGCCACTCATCCCATTTCCACTCACTTTGTACTTTTGTGCGTAACAGAGCAGGGCCAAGATGATCAGAATGACAACTACCACTATGATAGCGAAGACCAATCCACCAATGCCACTTTGTTGTTCCAACTCCTCATGAGATGCGTCGACATCAGCTGCAAGTATGTCATGCATTGTATAAGAATGCATATGGACTAAGCGGACATCCTATAGCCACCTATACATGCATGCGTCCCTACCTTCTTGAACCGAGAGGGTTGCCGCGACAGAACTCTCAAAGATGACGGTGCCGTTGGGAAATAGTTGCTTGGAGAGACATCTTAGTCTGGTCCCGTCGACCAAAGCCTTGTCCTCGCTGCTCAGCATCAGTGATAAGTAGATTATGCGCGAACCGTCAGAATGATCCTCCTGTGACAGAGGAAGTAACGAAGCTGTTGCATAGAAGAATTCTTTTTAACAAGCAGAGATGTCGTTCAATACCTGCCACGAGTGTGTCTTGTTCTCCGTTGGCAGGACCTCTTTGCCTCCCATCACCCACGTGAGCACGGGGTCCACACCTCCGGCAGCGCCGGTAGCAGTGCAGATTACCTCTGGATCACTTTCGTTAGAATTTTGACGTACGATCGCCGGTTGGATAGGGTTGGCGCTGAGCGCAAAGGGCGATACCACGGTGACATAGATACCCTCGCTCCAGGAGCTAGCATCACGCGCCTCTTGCTTGACCAAACAGCGCCACACGCCGCTATCCTCAGGACGTAGGTCTAACAGGCTGATGGAGCAATCCACGGAAGGATCATACCAGGTGTCTATCATGGGCTGCAATTAAGACGACTATCACTCATAGCCCAGTGGACCACATACTGTGGACATACCCACCTCAAACTTGATCCTCTCGCTGTGGTGGCACGCAGCACCTCTGTACCTGTCCGTGCTGAGCCTGTCACACCACTGACCCTGAGGCGTACGCCAACTACACAACTGCCACGGCGCATTCGTGCGGCAAGTGAGGTCAGCGCTGGCGCCAGCGCGTGAAACGAAGTCGCGGCTCTTACCGGACAGAAAGAACTCCGGAGAAGAGGACGCGAACGCGTCGGATGAGGGCGCTATCAACACTAGGCGCGGATCTTGGGATGCAAGGCTCAATGGCATATGGAAGCAAGAGAGCAACAATAATGATGAAAATAAGAGACACCCCATTGTTGCTTTAGGCCGGAAATGTGTGGGCGGCCATCCAGGGCGTTAGTAGGAACGCCTCCTGCTACGTTATCTCTAATGTGCTGTGACAGTATTATCGTCGGCAGTGGGGAAGACGACGGCCAGGGGCTTTGCATGAGTAAACGAAGCCTCACTGAGAATTGCGATAAAAGGTAGATAAAAGATGCATAATGGGGGCATAGTCTCAGAAGCAAGTGTAAGCGATATGTACATGTGTGGACTGAAACTGAACTACCTCCTCGAACGACAGGAAGCATGGCACATCTGGGTAAGGACGAGCTGGTAGCGGTCAAAGAAGTGCGAACCGTCGAAGCTCAACTTCTCCACTGTTACTCTCCTGGGGAGGTCCAACACTATCATCCCGACACAGAAGCATGACAATACCTACGGCATGACTGAAGCCAAGTTGAAATGACTGCTATGCATAGATAGGTGCTGGTTGATGAATTGTTCCTTTTGTTCCTTCATGTAGTACAATCGCAATACCGTGTAAGCACGTACAACGCATGTTGGGTCTGTATCACTTCTAGCAATATATAGGTTGACTTCAAAAATCATACAATTTAAGCGACGAAGGTCTGTCTGTGCAACAATGTCCTTCAAATGCTTACCTTCCTGGGGTTCCCCATGCTACTTTGTTGTCATACTGTAGTACACATCGCACACTAACGGATGTAGCATACTAATATTTGAAGAAAAAGACTGGTCAACGTGCTCCGCCCGCGCTGAATAGCGTTGGTGAAGCTATAGATCTTCAGGGTGCAGCTTCTGACTCCTCCATCGGCTGCGTGAACTCCTCCTCTAACATCATCTCGTCCTTACTTTTGTACAAATTTGCCCTTTCGGTCTTCAAATTGCTTGCCCTTCTATTGACGGCTGAGCCGCCAGCGCCACCGCCGATGCTTTCCGAGTAATACTGGTTGGGATGGTTCACGATACCGCCGCTACTGATTTCGACGACACCCTTTCTTTGGGCACTGTACTCCAGTGCGCAAGCCTTCTGGTAGTGACCATCCTTAGCGAGTTGGACGATCTTCCCCAGGCTGTCTGAATCAGCCAGACCGGACTTTGCTAGGGTCTCTCGAAGGGCGTCCGGGTCGCTGTGACGGAATGGGCAGCCATGGTTTTCCCCCGGTCCTACGTTCTCCATTATTATGCGCATGCAATTCCACGGTGTCCAGTTTACCTGAAGAAACAGTGAGTACTCAATTTACCTTGTCTTTCAGCCAGAAACATCATGAAGTTGGAACGTATCAGATAGCGCAAAAAAAAAGTTCGCAATGGAATAAAAGTGAGTCTGGTCCAGTGCATCTCGCATAAGCTTACGTCTTGAATGATGGGTTCCGAACAGTACAGTATCAGTGGTCAATATTGCTACTCATTTCCAAAGCCAAAAACTAAGTAGCGCAATATGAATCTGTTTCCTAGGATGACGAACTAGCTGTACGTGACTCTTGTCCCCACAAGCCGTGATTTCTTGGCGTCGTGGTCTATGCATAAGATACAAAAGCTAAGAGGCGACAATTTACTGAAGGGTACGGATGTTAAGCGAGCACCGAACGTAGAACTTACTTTTTTGCCCTCCTGCCCGTAGTTATATCTGATTCCGTAGACATATTCTTTATCGAACTTATCCACGTCAACTGGACCCCTGGTAAACTCCCCTCGGAAGAAGCGAATGGCATCTTGGAGGGACAGGCCAATGCCTTTTAGAAAGAGTCCATACTGCAAACAAAGGTCAGCCATTATGATACCTGTGCGTATGCTTAGTGTACTATTTGAATAAGCTTGCCTGAAGTCTGCCCTTATACTTCAGATGGTGTGTGCTTGACAGCGTGTTCTGCATTGTCCTCATGCAGGTTGGAAAGTGTTTATGAGCGAGGTCTGGGATCATTTCCGCCGTCACCGTTGGACCATCGCCCTCCTTCTGACTATAATCAGCGCCAGTGTAACGGTTCCCCAGGTCACCTAGAGCCTAGGAAGGCATCATTACAAAGCCTGTTTAGCGACAGAGAATAGTAACCATCGAAGTGTTGCGCTGAAATTATTTTTACCTAAGTTGGTGTAACTTGTGTCATGACTTCCCACTCACCTGCACCATTCTCTCATCCTCGTTGAGCTGCGGCAACATTTTACTGGTGAAAGCAAGCGCCTGCGTGAGCATGGCCCTGAAAACAGCAGCTACCAACGACGTCATGTCGGTATCCGGCACGAAGCAATAGCCGTTGCTCACGAGGACTTTCCGCGTGCGAACAAGCTCCAGGGCCTCTGTGAATGGGACTTTGTAGAAAGTACGAGTGGCAACGTAGGCCAAGCCCTCGAGCACAGGACGCCAGCGGCGAAGCTCCTCCTCGTCGGCACTTGCATAGTCCTGGGGGAACAGATTGAAGTGACGAGAACGTAAAAGTGCCGTGTTGACATTACCAAGTTTCTGGCGGCAACAAAGTCCCTGAGGTCTCCGGCTTTCATACACCGATATCTGAAGAGATCCGTCTCTTGGGTCGTGAGCCACCGGCGCTGGTCTTCCTTGGCGCAAAAGGCCAGCCTAAGAATGTAGTGCGAGACATGGTCGCGCTCTCTGGCCTTCAGGCAGTTTAGCGCGTCGTAAGAGTATACAGCAAGCAGGTCAGAACGACGCAGCTCTTCATCCATCTGAGAAGATTGGCGAGATGACAGATGAATTTAGCAATGAAAATAATACTTCTCACCTTGTCCAACCAATCCTTGGAGTATTTGATCATGCCCAGTGACCCCACCTTTTCTATGGCTCTCATCAACTTCAACCTCTCCACGGCCAGCGTCTCAAAGTCCTCCAAGCCAATGTCGCAGTTGGGGAGGTCCTCGTAAAACTGAGAATGATATGTCGTGAGTGATTGATGGTTTCATCAAAGCAGTTCTCGAACTGCTCCTCCGCACATACGCAAGCGCGCCCCATGGTTAAGCTTGAACGACAAGAATGAGGTAGTAAAGCTTTCGACCCTCTTCAGTTAAGTACACCTATAGAGGTTACGAGGTCTTCCTTACTGAGGCTGTACGGTAGTTGACATCAAAGACGGTGCTTAATACAACGGGTTCTGGATTTACGTACCGACAAAGGACATGGAAAAGCGATCTCCAGCTCAGTGGTCGGCCTTTCACCGAATTTAGTCTTGCCGTCGCCGACCTTGAGATGGGCTCGGCGACCTCGGTGGGTGTGTGCGAAGCCCCCTCCGCCGCTTCGAGGAGTCGAACGCGTCCCGAACTCCATCGTCCTTGATTGTTGTTGAGTTTGTTAGCACAGTTGTTTTCTTCTTTGGCGCCCGTTTTCGTCAGCCGCGGCCAGTGAAAGAATGCCGCCACTGCAAAATGTCGCGAGAGGGGCCGACGAGCAACAGAACACAGACATCGACCTAGGACAACCGAACATGTTCGTTGATCAAGATCTCAGGCTTCTCCGGGACGATCCGATGTAGAAGTCTCCCCTGACCCAGATGCTGAAGATGGTGGGATGCCCCATTTCTCCGTGATCTATACTGTATGTAGTAGTAGCCGGGTCTCGCCCTAAACAGGAGGTTCAACCTCCCCGTGTTTGTGAAGGACGTCATCATCGTCATAGGTAACCCGATCCGGGCCGGTCTGTTGCTCTCTCCCACTCTCATACTCCTTTCTTTTCCAGATTTAGCTCTGCGAAAAATTTCCCCCACCCGGAGGTCTCAGATGCCGAGCGCTGAAAGTCTTTGGAAATGACTTGACGCCCCTGGCGGCCGAGTCGCCGTCGGCAGTCTGGGGCTCCGTATCGGGGTTATTCCTCCGGCAGACGTTATGAAAGGAGGCAGCGTCGCACCGGGCAACACTTATGTGGCATCCGCGTACTGCCGAACCACTACCCGGGGATCTGAAGTCCTTGGGCCAGATGTCGCTAAATCGCTCATGCTACTGGGTCGTTCGACGGCCGACCGGTCTGACTGCTGACGCCTCGCATGATTCATTCGTTCATTCCGTTGCCTTTTGCTAGAGGTGTACCAAGCCTAGTCAAGCTTTGGGGATCACGGCTTTGAGCTTACTTCTAAGCCATTTCCACGTTGATTGCACATTAAGAGCTTCAAATTTGGGGGTCGAGTTGATGTTGGCCTTTGCTGAACGAAAGATGGACGCCTCTGCCGGTCAAGGTGGGCAGACATACATTTTTTGCCGGACAAACAGCATACGAGGAACTCCACATTCTACTAGATATTAAGTTTATACCTGTGATAATAGGTTAAACATTCTTAATTTACGTTCAAATCGCCCTCACATTGATCTGTACATTTTCTGCCAGCATCTCCAGCAGCCTGCGCCACCATGAATGACAGTGTCAATGGTTTCTTCTGAAGATTGAGTATTTACAATGGCACTATCTGTGTAGAACACAAGTCAATAATGTGCAAACTGGGTAGCATAACTGACCAAGCAGTAATATTCATTTCTAGAATTGTATATAGAAACTCTTTGCGAGGGGATTTTGCATATTCTGAACAATATGTGACCGTTCAGTAACGCATTGATAAAAGGCAGCATCAGCGGCTCTGCTACCACCCAACCCCCATATTTCCCCACTGCCTCTTGTTCGACTCGGACATTGTCCACTTCTCCGTGATGTCAGTCTGGAGCTCCGTCGAGTCGGTCGAAATGCCTTCGAGCCGGCTCGATATATTTTGGTGGCATTTGCCTCTTGCCAACTGTGTTTCCCTTCTTTCTCTCGTTGGCAACTCGCCAGTGGGCAGGAAAAAGCGCTCCAGGCCACTTTGGACTCATCGCCGGTCAGGAGAGCAACGAGGAGAGGGACGACAAGATGGTGAGCGAAAAAAATTTGGCCGGATCTCTTTACCGGCAGACGATCAGCATAAACATTCCACCCGGGGCTCCGGGATGTCGAGGTCACTGTTCCGCCGGGGTTCCCCTTCTCCCGGGAGAGGGTAGTGGCGTCCTCACTCATCTTACTCAAGGGGGCGCGCTATTTATATCTTCCCGGTGACGATGACGAAAGCACCAACTAGAAAGTCTGCTTTTTCTACTAGGCTTCCGGGGTGTCCGTGTCCGAGGAGGTGAAGCTCCGTTTCGATGAAATCAAAAAGAAGAAGGCATACAGATACGTCGTCCTCTACATTCGTGACGAGAAGACCATCGCCGTCGAAAAGACCGGTAATGCATGCATGTACGGGGTGAGTCACAGAAATGTCCGACACGCTCTTCCATACCCTTTCTGTGTTAATTACTTCTGTTGCCGTTCCTCCTGTACCTGGCCATCCCACCGTTGCACCCTCCTATTCTACTGTTCCGTTGGACATTTTCCATGACTCACTTTAGGTTTTTTAACTGAAAAAAATAAGCCTATGTTCTCTTCAACAGGCAGTCGCGACTCCTCGTACGACGCGTACCTCCAAGACCTGATGTCCTGCGGTCCCGACGACTGCCGCTACGGCCTGTTCGACTTTGAGTACGCCCACCAGTGCCAGGGTACCGCGGAGACCACGAAGAAGGAGAAGCTCCTGCTCATGTCGTGGTGCCCAGATACGGCAAAGATAAAAAAGAAGATGCTCTACTCGTCCAGCTTCGACGCCCTCAAAAAGTGCCTGGTCGGGGTGCAAAAATACATTCAGGTACGTCAGTCGACGTCTCGCTATTTGTGTCGTCCTTATGCATTTATGAGTCCTTCCGCCCATTGTCCTCCAGGCCACTGACGAGTCAGAAGCGTGCGCGGAAGCCGTGGAGGAGAAGCTGAGGAGCACGGATCGCGTTTAGTCAAGGAAGATGGTTCCGCTAACGAAGATAGGTGAAATGCAGCTACAGACGAACCTCGTACCATCAATCTCTACGAGAATACTCAAGAAAAAGTCATAAAGAAGACCACTAGGATCTCACACAAGAGACAAATAAGCCGCCCAGAGTTTGCCAGCTGCTAAAACGTCTGTAACATCTTCCAACGTTCTCTCTCTTGATATCGCTGGACGCAAGCTTTCTGGCGATATCCGAGTCATACGACCATTCTTTACATATGTGTACGTTTTCTATAACACAACCCTCTCCTTCTTAATTATTGTACGAGCTCCAGAAGCGTTTGTACTGCTATGTATCATACTACGGGCTAATGCTAAAGTTGGAAGTGAGTCAGATAAGCAAAACAAAAAGGAAAACTACCAATTACTTTTCGACGTTCTCCTTCAACTGCATTTCTGATGTGGCTCGCGTCATCTCCATGGATTCCTTGAAGAGAGTTTCGTGAACTCTCTGTGTGAACTCCTCTGACCAGAAGCCCGATGATCTGCGCATCATGGTCGGAACGGTCTTGGAATCGAAGCGCGTTGGAGGCAAGTCTGGAGTGGAGAACTTGTACCGAGGCTCCAATGTCAGGCCTCTCTGAAAAGGCGTGGAGTGAAGGGAAAGAGTAATTCGGCTACTGCACCGACACACCTCTTTCGGATCTTTGGCCTCCAACTCGTAGAACTTCTTGGCCGTGGTTACTCCTGTGTGAGATCGTCGGCGCATTATCAAATCCGTTCTCTGCTGACTAGGAGAAGAAGTAAATGTGGGTGTTGCACTCCTTGAAGAATGTTCCGACCCCGACAAGTTGAAGGCGAGGCGGAACCAGGCGTTCACTTTGGCCCGCGTGACCCACTGAATGGTCTTGGTCACCATGTAGATCGTCATAGAGCCTCCACTATCATTGCGGTAAACATGTGACTTTAGCATGCGGCAGCCATATCTGCATACCTGTGTGCCTGTTCTTCATTGGGTTTCTTCTCGGCGTCATCATCTTCGCTTTCTGGAGGATCCTCTATAACTATGTCAACGGACTGAGTTCTCATTGTCATGTAGCTCTTTACTCTTCCACCCTCATACCGTACGTGTAGTCGGTCGAGCTGGATAGCTTGGACTGCCCCTTCTCATCCAGCATTTATTTTTATTTCTATGCTGTCGGAGGGTTTGATAACCTGGAAAAAAAAATTATACTTTGAGCCTCACTCACGCACAGTCAAGTCACGCGAACGTGCTTGCTGTCGTCAAAGGCACTACGACTGTTCTACGTCACTACACGACAACACACTTAAAACGACGACTTTATAACAAGATTACCCCTAGTATTGGCACTGCATGCAGCAAGACTGGCGCACGTTCCCTTGCAACTGCCCTGTGATACTGTCTGGTGTCTTAGATCGACAAGATGGACCCTGCACTAGAAATCCAAAAAGAGCCACGCTACTTTTTTAATTTTTTAGTGTTTGCATAGAGGTTTGTGCTGTTTAAGCCTAGTTAGTAGTAGTTAGGTCAGGCTAGATCGCATTAGGTCAGATTAGGTTAGGTAGACTAACCTAAATGGCGTGTTAGCAAACAGGTTTGGTCAATGTGTGCGTTGTGGTCTCCAAATCACATATCAATGGCGACACATTACTGTGTCCGTCACTACACCAGTTGTGTACTATCGGCAATATATGCGAAACAGCATAATGCAAAATGTACTTTACAGACTGATGTAGTAGACTACATTTCTATGCTAGGGCCCAGCTGCTGTGGGATTCAACCCATTTTTGCTACTTCATTTAGAACCCCACGAAGGGGGGAAGAACCCTACTGCACCTGGAGACTGCCGAGAGCCAAATCGACACCGTCGAGTTCCTGCTTCACATTGCCAGAGTCAATCCAGACCCTAAGGACAGGTTCGTTGTCCAAGTGCGCTTGAACCTAAAACTGACGAACTGCTTTCTAATGCCGACTCCCTGTCCAGATGGGAACAGACGTCTCTGCCCGAGGCTGTCTGATTCAGGCACATCAAGATGGCCCAGTACTTGAAGGACTTCATCTCCAAGCACCCAACCAAGGCTCCGACAATTGCGACTCCGACTGCAGCGAAGAGGAAGAGGAACAGCAAGGAGCAGGTACAGACTAAGCTGCATAAATGATGACCACAAACATTTGCCAATGTAGCAGGAGAAATGGGTGAAATAGGACCCGGTGGCAAAGGAGTCGTTGAAGTATGCACTGTACTCATACACTGGGCTCAAAGTTGGTCAGTCAGTACCTGAATCCACATTTAAATATTCCATCAGCTGGTATGAAAAATACATGTGAACAGCATCAAGGGTCAACTATTCACCATCAAGTGTATATCTATCATTGTGCGGACTCGGAGTCGCAGCAGCGAGTGCTGATCAGTCTGCTATTAACTCAGGCCTACTGATGCCACGTTTGAACTGTGCATCAGCCAGATGGAAAAATCTTCACCAACAGCATCAAGAGTCAACTTTTGGCCACTAATTTCATGCTGATCAGCATCAAGGCTCCCCAGATCATGCTGGTCGGCCTGTTGCTGACCAAGGCCATGCGTGAAACTGAAACAGCTCAACAATGCATGTTTGACATGTCCAACTTGGGCATATCCACCCAGGGGACTTTGCACAAACATTGTTTTATTACACCTTGTACTAGACTATATGGGCACCAAGACAAACAAGTTTTTCATTTGTTATACTACGGAGAGGCTCTAAGCATTTCAACGGCCCCACACCCACCACATGTGACTCATGCCCACCACCACAAGAACATCTGCATGCTCCCGTACCGCATAACGAAGAAGTCAACTAAAACGTAGGACGTCACTTTTATGATACCATACTTGTACCTTTGGTATTTAAGATTCTTGCATTCAACTTGAAAATCTTCTCAGTAAAGTCAGTTTTAAGGGGTTCTAGGGCTTACATATAGGAACAAACATAGCTATACAGACTCTTTTCTGAACAAAACGCGTTACCTATAGATTCAACGTAAATATGTTTAAGAGTGTAAAGAGGTGACAATTCTGTAATATTTTTTTCTGTTAGTGTTTTGGTAGCCATGGCCCTGAGCTCATGGCAGATATTTCTGCACGTTCAATATCTCCAGTGTCTGAAGTATTCCGAAAAAGGTTTCTGTGGCCTATTTGCCAAATCCTGCACAGGTTCCAAGGCCAAGACGACCAATGTAATATTCCATCACCTCTTTTCTACAATCACACGGTTCGAACTTTGCGTGGCACACACGGTACATATTTTTTTTTCGTGAAACCGTCGAGCAACTTGATCGTTCCTTAGCGATCCCCGCCAGCGTCGATTATCGTCATTTGCCAGTCTTCTTGCCCGTTAATCCATGAGAGCTTGGTTTAGGTGTGGAGTTACCCTTAATGCTGACATAAAGCAGAAGCTCGAGTTGCTGGGGAGGGGGGGGGGGGAATGGGGCAAGACGACTCAGTCACGTACAGGTCGTCAAGGTGGTTCCAGCTCAGCTTTTTTTGCCATGGTAATATACAGGGTGGACAAAGTGCGGTTGAACTCTTCATCGTGGACTGAGTAGTCCACGCTGGGCTGCACAAGGTGGTCCAAAGAAACTTGAAATGCTGTTTTCCTGCGTTGAGAATGCGTTGCAAATCTGCTCAGTCGACCTTGCGCTGCGCAGGGTGGTCCAAAGAAATTTGCAGTGTTGTTTCCTACCTGCAGGATGTGCTGCAAATCTCCTTGGCCAACCCTGTGGAGAAAACGAAGACAAACGATGGAAAAGAGTTACTGCAGACACTTTCTTCCCAGGCCGCGCAAAAGCAGGACAGCCGCAGCGCCAGCGGCTACGGTGCCGGAGTCGACCCCTCGGGTTCAATCTGCGGCGACAGGTACGAGTGCAAACACAAGTAGGCGTCCAGGGTGGTCCACAAGCTCTGTTGCACGTTCAAATCCTTCATTTGACAATTCCTCCTTACGACATCTCCCGGTCTAAGTTCCTTGGAAAAGTCTTGTTCCGGAGTCATGAAAAATGACTTCAGTGACACGCTCCAAATGCTCAAGGATGGCCTCGAATAGTATCTAAGTTAAACTCGTAAGAGAACCTATTGGCTACCCTGTGTGTCGTTCATGGAGCTCAGTCACGTGTAAGCTAAATTTAGTTTGGAGGTAGAGTTGCGGTATCCGGAATGAAATTGCTGAGTATGTACCAAATGATGCATAAATACGCATCCTGAATAAGTTAATGTAACTAATCACTCATAAACTGTACTGGACATCTCAGATATGGTTTTTTATCTTATTGCTCAGCCCCGATGAGTACCTGACCATGATGTTCGAAGTTTGTCGGACCGAGGACGGGAAGGCTTCCATCGGCCAGTTCCTAGAGGTCAGCTGATAACATAATTTTGTACGACCCCGGCCCACGCAGCCCGATTTGCTCCTAGGAGGTGGAGAAGACCGGCATTACGAGGGCGGATCCTCGCCTGAGCAACGTCATTCACAAACTGAACAACCTGAAGCCACACACGCTCCACTCCATCGAAGACTTGCGCGTTGACATCGGCACGTTTAAGGCCGTGCTGAGCGAGAACGTCGTGCTCATCACCAAGGCCTTGCAGAACCAGATGATCATTCCGGCCTTCGACGCCTTCTGCGAAAACATCACCCAGATCTACAACGAGGTCTGTTTTTCTCACGTGTGCTGCACGAAATACGTACATGTATGTACCCGCACGAGAACCCCCACGCAGCTGTTCTCTTTGTCCAGTGCAAGACCAACACCCGCGGCAGCCCTGCCTGCTACATCCCGCAGTTAGCCGCCTACGATGACGACATCTGGGGCGTCTCCATCTGCACCGTCGACGGCCAGAGATTCTCCATAGGACATGCCAGGACTCCATTTACTCTACAGTCTACTTGGTGAAAATGAAAAAAAAGCATCAAAGTGGGGGGAATCAAGTTAAAAACATTTTTTAAAACGCATTTTGAGAAGTTTGAGGTTTGGCGGTTTTCCACTTTGGGTAGGGAGCATTTTTCCTATTCTTTATGGCAGCCACAACCGTTGCCTTGAAACCTCACTAAGGTTCTTTTTCAATATCTTTGAAATTAAAACAAGGAGGTGTCACATAGTTGCATTTCTTGATTACTGATTCAGCCCAACGGACATCACAGGGCAGAAGAAGTGATCCTGAACCTTCCTTGTGCACCCTGATTCTCTTCTTGTGGAGGAGCGGAAGTTCAAGTCCAACCTAGAGTCAAGGTTGCATTGGTTGTCAACAGTGATCATTTTAAGGCCTCAGCTTTGCAATATGGTACTTAAGAATATTAAATTAAAATTACTCTCTATAATATAGAATATTAAATTAAAATTACTCTCTATAATATAGAATATTAAATTAAAATTACTCTCTATAATATAGAATATTAAAT
>JAAUXU010006866.1_pt1 | contig 88487 bp, 82 predicted proteins | sample 7278151 | NCBI WGS metagenome assembly JAAUXU01 (sample SAMN14350113, study PRJNA611818) | marine sediment metagenome | isolation source: surface marine sediment (1.8m) | place: French Polynesia: Moorea | collected 2018-08 | reverse complement strand
TGGAAATGGTGGGCCAGGGGGTCAGGATTCTTCTGCAAAAATTTCAGCCAATTTCATCAACATTTACCCCCTGAAAAAGCCAAATTCCAGTCCTGTTTGGCATGGGCCCCCTCTAGTTGTCTCCCTTTTGAGGACTCTAGCACCAAAATGGGCAGCCTCAACATTGACCCCGTGTACTCAACATTGTGTCCCAGTATCACATCTAGATGTTCCACATCAAGATTCTGCTTCAACACATTTCAGTACAGCATAGGAGGTGCCGTCATGCCTGACGCAATTACTTATGGCCAGGACTGTACATCACCTCTCCACAAAGAGTTTTCCGAGTCAACTTCACAAGAAATGGCTACTAAGCGCGCACCAACTTTTCACAGTAGTCGTGGGATTTGACGTAGTTAATTTGAAAAATAAGAGACAGTTCAAAAACTGAAGGGCCTCTAGTTCCCGATGCTCTCTTGTTCCGTACACGTAGTTCTTAGGATTCCATCCGGACGACACTTTCGGTGCTACGAGGCTCAACACAGTGGATTACGCTTATAATGATCATGCCCAGATCAAAGAATTTGATCGTTTTATGCATGCGACCGCTCTAGCCCTATTGCAGCAAAACAGGAGTAAAACATTAGGACAGGACTTTTTGACCAGCATATCCGTGTGACCGTTATATCCGGTGATCCTTTTAAGCGTATTCCACTGTTCTTTTGGGTGGCCCTACTTTACAACAACGCAGTGTGTATGGTTATGAATGTGTCCCTAGATAAGACCCTTCACTTGATTTACTGCTTATTAATTCGTTTTGCTGTGCATATGTTGATTTCAAGGGCAACCCTGACTGACCTAACTGATCAACTCTGTGATTTTATCCACCAAAAACATGCATGATATCATTGACTAGCTCAGAAGGCCACATTAGCATATGTCAGAGTAAAAGAGCAGCATGTGGAATGGCCAAGGCCTATGGAAGATTCCAGCGGCCGCCAAGTAGAGTGAGGTGTGACGAAGTAAGGTGATGCAGTTGAAACACGCACAGTCAGATCCAGTTGCGCTGTACCTCTGTCACAGGTGTAACTTCAATGCCTACTGCCTGTTCTCTCTGGTCAACACCGTCGTCTACTGCATCCCCGCTCACTGGCTTTGGAGCAAGAGCGGAATCCTCTACAAACTCGGGGTTGTCGACATCGCCGGAAGTGGCGGGGTGCATCTCGTGGGAGGAGCTTCAGGTGTGCCTTGTGAAGCTCGTGACTTCTTGTTTTTTTAAAGTCTGTTTTGCCACGCTCACCCTCTATTTTTCCTTTTGTTCACCAGGTGTTTTTACTTCATGATTAACACAGAGAAGAACCAGTTCGTAGAAATTGTTATTGTACCAAACTTTATTAACAGTAAACTCTAGATGAAGTGAAACTCGGGTCATGGTGAAGATTTTTATTTTTTAAACAAGCAACACTCAATGGCAACTCTCGAAAAAGTGAGTTTTGGAGTTATAGGGACACTAGATGGGGGTTTGCCTTGTGGCTTTGCCCTCCTCTAGAGTTCCCCGGCACTGCAGTCATGTTCGTTCTCCAGTAACTCAACAATTCGCAAGCACTTAAACACACTACAAAGTTTTGCTCTTGTGGTTTCTCCCAGAGGTTTGACAACGTAAGGGTAAAAAAGACTGTGTAACGCCTTGGGCAGATCAGATGGGCTCAGGCGAAACTCAGGAAATACAGTGCAACAACTACGGCTATACAAAAAATAAAACAAAATCAAGTCTTCAGAAAGGATCTTGCCTACTGGGGTTGAAAAATTCGTACTTGTCGCTATAATGAACTTCTACAGTGTATGTGATATCCATGAGGTGCACTAAAGGGTGTAACAGCAAAAATGTCACAGAGTCTCTCAATCTGTGGCCACACCTTGGTGATGGAGTTTCCTAAACTGGGCCAGAGAGTCGAATTGTTTGTCATTTTCTTCCTTGACCGCTTTGACTCTCGGGCCGAGTTTAAGAGACTCCATCACCAAGGTGTGGCCAGAGATTGAGAGACCCTGTGACATTTTTGCTGTTACACCCCTTAACATCGGGAGTTGACTGCATTGCCTTCCTTTTTTTGATAAGGACCTTTCTACCTCTTAGCTCTTGTGGCTGCTGTGATGCTTGGCCCTCGCCTGGGCCGTTGGGACCTTGACGTCCCCCCGCCCATGGGCAGCCCCACCAATGCTCTCATAGGCCTGTTCATGCTGTGGTGGGGCTGGCTGGCGTTCAACTCTGGAAGGTGGGTGAACGCGAAGCTTTTGACCAAGTGAGACACAACCCTCGCTTAGAGTTGATTTTCACCAGCACCTTTGGAGTGACGGGGAACAAGTGGCGCCTGGCAGCTAAGGCCACGTGCACGACGATGACGTCCTCCTTCGGCGGCGGCCTCGTGGCCATTGCTACGTCCTACATCCAGTTCAACGGGAAGATTGAGGTTCTGGCCACTATCAATGGGGTCTTGGGATCTCTCGTTGGAGTCACAGGTACAAAAAAAATGTCGGGGGGGGGGGGGGGCTCTTCCCCTCTTCACCCACCGCCGGGGGAGTCCGCCTCCTGGATCCCCCCTGGGGGCAAACCCACAGGCCCCCAATGTTGGGGAGGCTGTGCAAAAGTCCCCTATTGTCATGGACAGAATGTTTGCATGAGTCCCAGCACCAGAAGGTTAGTGTGGTTGCGCTGCCGTACACCCGTGGACCATCCTGCTGGAAAACCCAGCTATCTGGCGTGTACCTAGTTGGTGTCAATTCAAGGATGCCAATGATGCACCAGTGCAGTTTTTGGCGTAAAAGGTCTTTGAATGTCTCGGCATTTACGTTTATGCCAGGAGTAGCTAAAATGGTTGATTGCTTGAAAAGCTCAAGTAGGTAATTCTTTTTGCTTCTCATGCTATTCTGTGCTAATGGTTGAAACATATCATCAAAGAATTGAATACAGTAGTCTCAGGTTATAGTCATGTTGGGACTCAAGGTTTTGATGACTTTAGCTGATGTTCTTATAACTGATGCGAGTAAAAACTTTATTCATATAAGTTTCGAGCCTCAAGCTTTTGGAACTTTAGTTAGGTATCTTCACTGCAAAAAAATCATATATTTTGGCTGCATTCCTCTTGGCTAACACATTAGAATGTAAGCAACATGATACCTTATAGAGTTACCATCAAGTCACTGTCCCCAAAATTTACATTACCCACAAAAATCCCGACAAAAAATCCTGCCAAAGAAACACAGTAAATCAAGTTTTCTGTAGGTAACTTGACTGCAAGCAGAGTTTGATGACTTTGACTGACAAATATGTCTCCATGTCATAAAGTATAAAATCCGAACCAGGAAGAGTGACGACTACAACGGGAGACTTCTCTATTGCCTGTTCAGAAGTTTGCTCATCTGAAGGACCATAACTACTTTTTAGCTACAAACATAGCTAAAAATTGATATATAGCTTAAATCACTTAGCTGAGCTAAAAATTCCAAAAAATGTACAACTCTGTACGTACTGTACAATGTACTGTACTTTGTCCTGCAGAGCTACTTAACTATCGAACAATTGATGCACAAAATGGGCACCTAAAACTTGGAACATTGCGCTCAAATTTTAGGAAGTAACGCAATACACATGGAGACACATGGGGACTAGACTTGCTCCACATTTGAGCTCAAAATTCCACCTTTAGGTTCCAGTCTGCCATTACAGTAGCACAGAGCAGTACAGAATCTTCTATTCCAAAATGCTAAAAGACATGTAGTAAAAAAAAGTTAGTCGTATATTTTTTTGGAAGTTTGCTTCAGCCCCCCCCCCCCATGCAAAATTACTTTGTATATGGAAGACACTAACAAAATTTCAGGTGCAAATTTGCAAAACTAAGAGTGCAAGGTCTGCCACAAGAAATTGCTCGACTAGCTGACTGTACAGTTTATGTCTCCACAGGATTTTTTCTTGTTTTCAAGGTCGATGCCTGGGTATATAAATTTAACAAATTTCCTAAGAACCAGACTGTTTCTGAAAAATCGCCCCCTGTCTGGTTGAAAATCTTACGGTACCCGATCTTTCGGCAAACTGCGGCATGTACGTACCTTGCGTCCCAAATTCCACGCTTCAGAGTGATTGATTATGGCGGCCAACCCTGTACAACGGCCACAGTGAATGCAACCAATTTTGCTACAAAAGAGGACAGGCAAAAATTCCGGACATGCAACCAATTTTGCTAAAAAGAACTCTTCAGTAGCAAAATTTTACCTCACCTTGTCAAGTGATGAGAGCTGTGCATGAAAGAGAAAGCAGGATTATGTTAGCTTAGGTTAATGTACCTTGTGCACGTTTTTCAAAGATTCAGACACTTGACTTCTGAGCTGAAAAACTGTCAAGTACTGCGTGTCCGGACGGATATTCACGTGAGCGACCTGGACAAAATTTTACGCAACGTCTAGAGTAGAGTACACTCACGCCGGTCCTTAAGATTACGTGCCACTGGGCTCGAACGAATGACTAAAATTAATCACGAGCAAATTCTTAGCCTAGTCAAACGACTCAGAGAGAGCACACATGATCTTAAAGTAATAATAGGAGTATAATTTACAGAATCTGGAAATGGAGAGAGCGTAATCTTATGATTAACTTAAAGATACACGGATAGCGACCGATCAACGACTGACGAACCACGGAATTTGAGCTCAGCTTACGTTACTCGTGCTAGAGTTACAATGCCTGCCCCGTCACCTTACTCTCCGTTGAGTTCGTCGGATTCGCGTCGTAGTAAGACTTCATGGTCCCAGACTTCGTCCAGATCCCCTGTGCAGTCCCTTGGAGGTCGTCGATACGTAGTCTCCAACGATCGGAAGAGGTCCGTCCCTTCCAGCGGGGCCCCAGGGGTCGTCTGCGTAGGTCTAGGTACCGGCGAAGTTGTCGCTGTACTTGCTACCGCTTCGAATGTCGGTGCACGAGTGAACGGTGGAGTGCATGGCAAGGATCACGGAACAAATCCGCTCGTTCCTAAGTACCAGCAGAAAGTACATGAGCTCAGTATCCAGTTCGCCGGTCTTGATCAGCCCTTATCACTAAAGATATCGCTCCGAGCTGGAGCTCAGCATGGTACGATACAGTACAGTACAGAAAACTTTCCTGAAAGTACAATAACACTCGAACTTGAATATAACACACGGCGTAACGAATACAGTACAAACATGTCAACTCAAATACTTAAGTCTATTCCCATAGTTCTGCGCATGCGCGCACACAGTGCGTGTATGGGTAGACGCAGGAAGATTAACCGATGACCTGAGACGACTGAGGCTTTTATAGCATCATATTCGTTCAACGCGCGTAAGCAGCATTTAGTCCTCAGGTCCATTGTGTGCTTACGCTGGTGGTGTGAAGAAAGGCAAAGTCTGTTCCTCCTGCTGAGTGTGAATGAAAAGGGTGTGACAGGACCAGGGTGGGGTTTGCAATTCATTCTTGTTTTGCCAACCCCACATTGTATGAAGCTAATTCTACAATATATATTCATGGTGATGAAATCGAAGATCGTCCTCGTGGACCGTGGCTCATTTTCATACTAATTCAGCCAGTCACGACTGCTGCCTCTCCACGATGTGTCTTTCTCCTCCTGAAGCTCTGAGTTAGAGAGTGAGAAAGTACAGAACTAAGTGCTATTAAGCCCGAAATTATTCATGCCCTGCTGGAAAGCTTCCATTTTGCGGGGTTTTCTTCACTGCGCTTGTCACTTTGCCCGCCCAAAGTGACACCAGGATGTCTTGACAATGCTTGATCTGAGCTCTTCACTCAGCCCTGGAGTTCTGACCTTGCTCAGGAGCTGACTTGATGAACACGGTGGAAGGTGACAACGGTGGGCAAGGACGCTGCTAACTTGACACCAAACACGCTGTGAGACAAAAAGCATGACACGAAAAGGCGTGCGGATATGGATGCAGCAACGTGGGCACTGCGTCAAGGCCCGCTCGTTTGGAGGGGCCTCCCTCAAGCCAGAACTGCGGAGAACTTAAAGAGAAATAGTAGCTGCTGCGACAGAGAGGCGGCTTAAAGACTTATGCGTGTCTAAACACTCTGTTAATCTCAGTGGATCGTATGAAAAAATGAAGTTGCTGCTCCTAATCGGAGATGACGATATTTATGGTCACATCATTCGAGGCAAGCATGGCACGTCTTTTCCGTCAGTCGCGTGAAACAAGCACGTGACAGCGACGAGGACGTAACCTTTTTTTCCAGCAAGAACGCAGATGCAACCATGTCAGGTTGTCTCTTGTAGCGCTGATGCGAGTTTAGAGAGAGTTACAGATTTGCACTCGTCAATTTCGTTGCTTTTTTGCAGCTGGTTGTGCAGTAGTGACAATCTGGGAGGCACTTTTGATCGGCGCCGTCGGCGCATTCTTGGCCAACGTCATGGAACCGATTCTGGCGCATTTCAAAATCGATGACGCCGTTGGCGCAACCAGGCAAGGACTGTTCTATGTAGGCAAACTGATCGTTGTCATGGACAGAAGCTTCCTCCCTTCCTCTGGCAGCGTCCATGGCTTCGGCGGCGCTTGGGGAATGATTGCCGTGGGTCTGTTCGCCAGCAAGGACGACATCGGCGGGTACTCGGAGTACGACGGATTGTTGCACGGTAAAAGACTCAGGGCTTGGCTCAGTGTCAAGTCAACGTAAAGCTTTTTTTCTCCTTCTTTAGGTGGAGGCTTCTACTTGCTGGGGGTGCAGTTACTGGCCGTGGTCTGCCTCATAGCGTGGGCGGCCAGTGTCACGTTCATACTGTTATACGTACTGCGAGAGTCACAAAACATATCTGTCTGACACGGTGGAACCCTCTAGACGTGACATTTTCTCACTTTTTAGTGGAAAGGACATGAAATCATTTTGTTGGCATAGCGACGTTTCCTCACTATGACAAATCCTCACTGTGATATGATAACTGACGAGCTATAACAATAATAAGATTTAGCGGCTGGCTGTGGAGCAAGTAACGCACACATGGTCATTGTCTCTTACGGCCAAAACACCATCGCAAAGATAAAAACTAAGTACTCTAGGACGGAAGACAATAACAATTATGAGCTCAGAATTTTATCACAGCTTCACATTCTCATCTTTCACATCCTAGACTTTATCCACATTCTGTCTGTGCTATATTAGATCTTCGGGACCTGAAGAAGTAAATTAAGAATTACATTTTCCACATGGGAAATACTGCACATTTCTTGACTATTTTCTGTGTCAGGTGCAGTGCACAACATCTCATTTTGATATGAAAATACGTCAATGGGCAACTTCTAGGCATCCACATTGAGTTGTGTGACTTTCTGTGTGATTAATATCGGGTTAGAGTCACTTAGACATAATGAGAATGAATGCACAGATCAATGATGAATTGATTGATGATATGCAGAAGGCACATACTTCAGAAAAAACAAAAAATGGCAGCATGCAAGCATCCCATTTTGGCATGCAAGCCTCCAACAACGATAGTGAAAGTACGTCCAATTGAGTAATTGTAAGTAATAACAGAAAATACATGGAGCAAAACTCGCTCCAAATTTGAGCCCAAGATGTCAACTTCATCCTGGCACTGCACAAGTCCTGGCACTGCAATAATCCAGGACAGTAGCAATGCCTCAACTTGTAAACCTTCAACTTCCAAAAAGTAATGAAGTAAAAGTATGTGAGCAATTGAGCTCAGATATGGAGCAAGTTTTGCTCCATATATTTTGTGTAACTACTTTTTAATACTCAATCAGACATACTTTTCACTAACATTGTCAGAGACTTGCGTCCCAAGATGGGATGTTTGCATACTGCCATTTCTTTTGTTTTTCTTAAGTACATGCATTTCGTGTGTCATCAATTCATGATTGACCTGTGCATTCATTCTCATAACGTCGGAGTGACTCTAACCTGATATTAATCACACAGAAAGTCACGCAACTCATTGTGGACGCCCAGATACGTTTTTGCGCCCATTTACGCCCATTGCCCATTTACGTATTCGCATATCAAAATGAGACGCGGTGCAGACAGCACTGATTGTTGATCCCACTGCTGATGACTCCATTCAGTTGCTGTGAGGAGGGGTCCACAGTAGAAAGTACTACTGTTGCACTGAGGAAATGTCGTAATGAGGTACAGTGGCACAAACATTTGTTACGGTAACAGGTGTGGAAAGGTCGAGGTTCGCATCCGGCAGGGAGGGAGAGAGGACGTCTGAAGTTTCTTGAAGATATAATCACCACAAAGTTGTCAATGAAACAGTCACTAGTCAATATTGTTTAAGGAACCCAGCAACATATCATCATACAAACTGCGTTGAGTTTCTTAAAGAACGCAAAGTTGGCGACTATCTTATACACTATCTATGACGTGATTGTGGGACTGTGATTGTCTGATGATATGTTGCTGGGTTCCTTAAACAATATTTAGTTGATACTGCTTAGTTGGCAACTTGGCGGTGATTATATCTTCAAGAAACCCGCCTCTGGCAGCTATGCTAAGCAACTTGGCAACACTGGGAAGGAGACGTGGGTGAGGTGCTTTGGATGATCCAGGTTTCAATAGCAACCCGACAGTAGAGGAGACATCTGGCACCAACCAATGTTACACTAGTTTTCCCTGCAAATCTGTGCAATTCCGAGAAGAGCTCCTTTTTTTGCTCCTTCAAAATTTATATCGGTGCTGATTCTACTGCATTAACGTGGGACAACAGTTCTGGCAGCCGAGCTTTAAGCGATTAAAACGGGCAGGAGATTCTTGAATTCCATGTTTATTCAACTGGGGTGCTCAAAATTTGATGAGGGGGACATTAGTTGAAATTGAAAGTAATGTCAGTGTCATGGGACCACCTCAGAATTCGGGAAGAGGGTGAAATGACCAGTCCTTTTTGCTCATACTGTTTGATGCAATCTGCACACTCGTAACTGTCCCAAAGAACCTGGTCTGACCTAACCTACTCTCATCCACCCCTTACCTAACTTTAAGCTTAAACAAGAGGCCAGATGTCTTCTTGTGGTCGTACGTGTCTTAGGGAAGCCACAAGAGAGAGACAGGGCTTGATTCTTACGACAGGATTCATTGACAACTTTTTAAGTAGTGCTCGACGCACTTATGGGGGTGCAGTCGAGCAGAGCCCGAGGCCTGCAAAGTCCAAGCAAGACAACAAAAGAAAAGTCTCTGTTCTTGCGTAAGCGAAATCTGTTGTTGGGAGTTGATGTTGCTTTCCTGCTACTGATAGAACTGCGCCTTGTCGGCTATGCTTTGTGACTCACACTGTACGAGGGTCACGTCGTGCGTTGGCCTTTTGTTGCTGTAACGTTTCTGTTCAACTTCCAGCTGATCAATAAAGTCATTCCCATCCGTATGGAGCCCCACGAGGAGTTGCTTGGAGCTGACTTCTTTGAGCACGACATCAAACAGGCTGGGGTCGGTGTGTCCAGGTGAAGATTTGCTCATATTTCCGCTTATCACAGCGCTCATCTGGGTATGCTCGTGTGTGCCTGTATTTGTAGGGCGGTCTCCGTGTTGAAGCACTTCCACGGCGACCTGGACCACTCCATCAGCTCCGCTGGGGCAAACCAAGGTGAAAAACTGAAAGACCAAGAAATGCTGGCAATGAGTGCTGTCATCATCATTCTTCATCCATTCTCCAGGACACAGGGAGTTCATTGAAGAAAATTACAGCACAGAAAGAATTTTCGTCGTCTCAGAGGGAAGTGCATAGGCTCAGACTTGAAATGCTGCAAGTACTTTATGTAAAATAAACATAAAATAGTGAATTCCGAGGATTTATGCGTTTTCTGTTGGGAATTCTCCTACCCCATCCCTGATGCGATTTCCCTCGTACGCAATCGGTCCCAACATGTTATTAAAGGGAGTTGGCGCCTATGCTATTGTTTCTTTTTACACAAGATCACTGCGTCAATCAGCGCTGCCAACTTGATGATAACAATTGTTACACAGAAACCGCCAAGCACTTAGTGCGAGGTTTGCCCAGAAAAGCACCATAACATCTGAAATGTCCCTTCAAAAGTCTGAAAAACGCCAGTTGTCTTGAAATTTGGCATATGGCAGCTCGGACGCCAATCGCTTTCCTGTCGTTCTAAATTTTTGCACACGGTTTTTTCCGCAAATGACCGCTTTTCTCGGTCGCACGCACCAATGCTTGCACAACCTTTCCACCGCCATTGGTTGACAATTGGCCAGCCAACCCGGCCCTGTCCACCGTTCTAGTACTTGCAGTGAGACTGAAAGATACCTCGAGATTGGCGCATCTTCAGAGTCAACTGCTGAACTACGCACTGTTGAAAGCTTCAGAAATGACGACAACGTAGCTTCTAGTATGCGTAGCGTTCTTGCAATTTGTGCAATGCAGCAATGCATGTCAACCAAAGACAGGAGGCTGCGAACGCATTCGGTTGCAGTGTCTGTACTTCTCTGCACGTACTTATGGACAATGAGATTCCGACAATCCCGTTGTTCCCGTTGTCGGATTCGTCAGGAGCCACGTGGTTCTCCACATAATGCAGGTGGAGGAAATGGAAGCCTCTCACGCGACATCCAATGTGACTCCTCTCGTCAATCATTTCACGAAGTTTCCCTTTCTGCCCACACTCGAAGGGACTATGAATCTGGCGGCAATCAACGCGAGTGAGGTCGGTGTTTTTGTCGGGTAATGAGTCTAAAGATATATTGTTCGAGGGGGTAAAACAGATCCAACTAGTCTGCAAAATGATTATTGTCTAGGGATCAGTGCAGCATCGTCAGAGATGGCCCACAATTTACTATTGGCCTTGGCACTGATCGACTTGTGTAAAGCTCAATAAATATGCAAAGGGAGTGACTAAAGAGAGGAACGCAAACACCAGAGGTCACTTACAGCTGACACATTCGCCCTCAATCGCTCTCTCTCTCTCTCTCTCTCTCTCTCTCTCTCTCTCTCTCTCTCTCTCTCCAGGGTGACCAATAACTGCTAATTACTGTCAAGGAATGAGCTCGGTTTGTGTGGAATCAGTTTTTCCACGTTCGGGGAGAACCCGTTTTTCTTGTAGTAAGATTACTCAATTTTTCAAAGGCCACGTGATTCAAGCTCCTCAAAAAAGAATGGGCCTCCTCGGAGTGAGTGCTACGCTTGATTTCAACGTGTCTACATAGGCTTAATATTCCACCTTAGACCGTGATTCCACTTTGACCAGAATAAGGTTCTGTCCAATAGTCGTAGCGACAAATGACTTTCCATAGCCGAGATGCGACAGCGAAATCAATTGGACCCAGCAGAAAACTTTTTGGGTCACCCTGTGCGAGTCGAAATCAGATTGCGACGTTGATTCTTCCTCCGTTCGGGGGATGAATTTGAACCCATCTTCTTCATTCCCTTTCATGTCTACCCTGCTGCTGGTGGGGAGGAAGAGCCAATCTTTCACCCCCGATGAGGCGAAAAGTCGTAAAAGATTGCAATGAAGGGTGGCATCGTCAGGCAAGGTTTCTTTCGTCATATTTCAGGGCAGACAGGTATGTACCTGCGTGCTGCGTGTACGCCAGTACAGTACGTACAACTCATATACAGCGTGAACAATGTACACATATCCTTAGGTCTTCCTCTCTTTCTGCTCACTCTGCGTCTCCAGAGCCCGCCGAGGGTGCGGCTTTCCGGAGCACGAGTATAAAAGCCAGAGACATCCCCCGAGAGAAGCAACAGTTGATTTGGCAACTTCTGAGAAAATCAAACTGACGAGGAGTCCATAGCAGCTTGTAAAACCACATGCGCTTCGACTCTTCAGGCATGTCATCGTCCACGTCGTCTCCTCCGTCCACTCATGCCCTCCCCCCTGCCGGCGTCCTCATGAAGCTGCAGGAACCCGACGCCTCAGCCGCAGCTCGGCGCAACCGCAGGAACAACGGCCGCGGCAGCTACGGGGGCGGAGGCCACAGCGGCCCACGGCCTCGCGCTGTCACCATTGCGGCAGGTGGAGGATCACGTCGCTATAGCAGTGAGGACAACAACTCCTTGGACGTCGAAGACCGCAAGCGCGCGTTCTCCACTTCTGCTGAAACGGTGGATAGAGACAAGAACCAGCAACAGCAGCAGCAACAGATTCCTCGCATGTTCTGTCTCGACAGCACCATCAGCCCGGCCACCGAGCGCCTCGAGCGTATCTGCCAGGACCTGCACGCGGCGGGCGAGGAATTAGGTGCTCACGCGGGTGATCTGCGTAGGCAAATCAGTAACTCGAGCAGCGGCGTCATGAGTAGCGGCTCCAACAGCAGCATCGACGAGAACAGCAGCGGCGACGACGACAGCTACGCCACCAATCTGGAGTCCGTGTGCCGCTGCGCCAACGCCGACCTGAAGCTCGCGAGCATCGCTCTCGTCGAGTTCCATTCCCTCATGGTGGACGTCAACATTGCCTTAGCGAGCGACCGAAAGGATCTTGCGTGGCGCGCCGGCTGGCTCAGTAGAGAGAGCGAGGCCTCGTTCGAAAAGATGAAACCGGAGGCCTTGATCAAGATGAGAAGAAGGATCGCTGAAGAAGAAGAAGAAGAAAATAGCAGCTACTAACGTTTGACGAAAAGTGAGGGTTTCTATTTCTCGAGTGCCTCGAGATTGTATCTACTGAACAAGGACGTGCTGAACAATCAAAAAGAGTGCGATAAACTGTCTCATTGGCAAATTCTATATTTTTGGAGCAGACCAGTGAACCATGGCTTAAACTGAAGCTGAATATGGGCCAAGTTCTTTTGCATTCTTACATTCTTGTTTACACCGTATGACATGATCCTGTCACGTCCATTTAAAGTGAAGAGTTCCTTCCAATGATAAAAAGTACTACTGCATATTTCACTTCATCGAACAGCAGTAAATATTTGTGCTGCGTGGGCTATTTTTTCAGTACATTAGCAGGAAAGTTGGAGTAATAACGTTTAGTATCTCGAGGAACCAAACATCAAAAATAAGCGAGACTGTCAAGAACTCGAGAAAGACATTTGACGCTGCGTTCCTTTAACGTTAAGTAAGCACAGCTCATTGCCCTAACATCTGGTCACCTTCCTATGGACAATCCCGCAGTCAGTAGACATGGATCATTTGGCAAAGAAGCTCCTTTGGTTGACATTAAATTGTTGTGATACCACTGTCCAGGCGAAAACTGTTGTGTATATTTGTGGACTGAGAAATGCTTGTGTTGTATCTATCTATCGTCCATCTTTACTACGTAGACAAGACAGAGTGTGTTTGTATGTATCTTTGTTACGCCACTGTGACCAAATGGCTTAAAATTGGTATGATACTTCCTTGGGCACCTGGTGCGGCCGCAGGTCATGTGACATTGGTCATGAAGGACAAGAAAGGCCCAAGAGGCCACTGGTTGAATTACCTTCTCAAGGAAGCGGCACTGCTGCAGTCGAAGCAGCTGGGAGCGCATCGGCTAGAGCTGAAGGACCTGTTTCAGAAGAGGATCTGCCTCTGTCAAACTGTGACAGAAATGTGAATGTGACTCCGGCCATTGAGAATGTAAACATTACGTGTCAAGATTTTTATCAGAATAGAAACATTACTTTGACCTCCAAACAACGGCTGCTTTTTTGCTTTATATAAGTCACCGTCAAAACGCGTAGTGACGGAGAGGTTAGTCCAGATGGGTAGTGACGACTGTCACACGAGCATCGGGCACGTCGCTCATTGATGTCTCCTTCCAGGGCATCGCTCCTTCCATGTCTGTGGCCGGATATGCAAAAACCAAACAGTGACAAATCGTCGATCGGTTCCCATCTTCTTCAGCTCCTCCATTACTTCTCCGTCCATGTTTATATGCATATCGTATTTATTCAGCAGTCACTAGGCCTCTCTTTTGGGGTCCTCATTTTCTGTCAGATCCTTAACCCTCTGCAAGTCTACTTCACGTTGCTCTTTTGGTAATTTGGCTAAAATTTTGAGAGAGGCTCCCGACCTTCGCCCCACCTAATGTGGGCAGGACACCCCACCCGGACGATGCTCCCTGGGGTCGCTACAACTGCCCCTCCGGGAGACACACACACCTCCCCGATCAGAGATGCGAAGCCGCCGATTGATGCGATTGCATAGCAGGGATTTCAAGGGCCTCTGTGTTGTTCCCCGCCACTCTTGTGACTCACGCTCCTGTTGGAGAATGTTGTCAGTGAAGGAGAAGGGGATGTCTGTCGAACAGGTATTTGGCACTGTTTTGTAATCATTGTACATAAAGATGTTTGGTGAAAATCCTAGAATGTGAAGTGGACATGCTTAGCTCAATTCTGAATGCTAAATTAAATTAAAAAATGCTAAAGCCGTGCAGTTTTGTGAAATTGGAAGACTCGACCAACATTTTCATGATTGATTGAGGCATAACTAATTGATTAATAATCGACGACCATTGAAGATCAAAGAAGATTCAAGCGTGGTATTTATTTCCTGTCCATTGATGGTGTATTCATGGGAGAAATATCAAAAACACAAAACTATTACTCACGTCATCTAAAGATCCTTGGAAGATCTCAGAGAGAGCATTTACAGCTCCTTCGACAGATCTTTCATCTCTACATAATCATTGTTCAATAATTAAGAAATAACTTTCTAAATTTTCGTGAGGGAACGTCAGTCATTGAATTCAAATCATCAAGAAATTACATTTGACTCACCTTAAAGCAGGTCATGACTAACTCATTGCTGGAGGTTCTTTGTGGCTCCCTCTCACAAGTGCCAGGCCACAGAAAAGTGCAATGCTTGGAAATCCCAGGGGGCTCACAACTGCTGTTTTGTTCTGCAAGGTTATAGGTCCTGATCCAGAGCATGATATGACAGCTTTAAAGCCAAGAAATTGAGAGGCAGGGTAAAAACTGACATTCAGAACCAATGTAAAAACAGAGCAGAAAGGAGAAGGTGCGTAGTCACAAAAGGCACTAACAGTAAAGGCTTAAGCGCCGAGTTCAGCAAGCACGAGCAGGTCAGTTATACGAAACTTATCTAAATGCAAGAATGAACTTTATTCATGAGGGAGACTTTTTTCTGTATCGATGAAGATTCTGCCCTTAATTTGCGAGGAATAAAGGATTCACCTTTGGAACGCTGTACTGTATGTTTTTGGTTGTAACTAATTTCGGTCATCTCTGGACTGAAACATTTTGTGAGGCTCTTTGCAGATGCTCACCCAAGGGTCCACTCCATGAAGGGACAACACAAAACAGTGGAACGTCCATAAGCACCAAGGTGGGACCTTTCATCCTTATGAGGAAGTCATTCTCACAAAGTGAGAGATTTTACCTAACAAGATTTAAGGTTTCTCCCACAAGTTCCGCCGCGCGCTGATGTCCCCGTTTCACCCAGGTTGTAAATTTGTCAACTGAATCGCGACAGCTCCGTCAATGGTATCAATTTCCTCCCAGTTCCCCAGAAGTGACGCCTCTCCGAAGCCGACACTGGCAACCAGCTCATTTCGCTCTCTGTCTGGGATTCACACGAAGAAATTTCAACGATATTGGCAAAAATAGTCTGGAGTCAGCGTCAGTGGGAAACCTCGGGTTCCTCCTAATCAGATTGTGGCCAATGGATGGTGGGGGTAAAGTAAAGAGGAACGTTTTGTGCACCTCGAGTCCCTTTTGCTTATTGGATATATTGTCCTCGGCGAAGTTGAACATGTCACACTGCTGCTGAGGCCCTTCAGGGCCTGCGTAACAATGTTAAGTGCATTCGATGCACGCGGTGTTTGCGACATTACAGGCCCAATCGTAAGGCACAGTTATAAAACACCCCCTTCAGAGGGGACTTCCATTGCATGCATGGACTGCCGACAATGTCGAAACAAGGAAACAGATGTCGATCTAATGGTAGGTTTCATTCAATGAGCCACCCCCACCCATTCTGACCCTTAACCATCTCCAGCCTTGACGAGAGATGACTGACAGGTCAACACTGCGTCAATTTTGCGTTTCTGTGTCAAGATGGCTTGGTGCAGGAATGCCTTGTCCCATATGGGAACCCAGAACTGACCAGACGAGGCAGTGTGGTCAAGGTTTCGAGGGGGCCTGGAGGGCACTCTTCTTCTGCAAGAAAGTCTTTCACCTGCCAAGAAGTGTTCTCCGCGCGAGTTCTCCAAGACTTTCTGCCTTCTCAAAATTGCTGTCCAATGTGTCCAACACTCTCAAGGACTTTCAGTTCTTTGCTTTTATTCGAACATGCGCATTTACAGCCAGACCGTGAATAATTGCGCGACCTGAAGTGGCAGCGGTAGCGATTGATCTGCGCATGCCCGAAGGCCTCTCACTGTCGTTTTCAGTTCTAGTCCTAACGTTTGGGACTGACAAGAAGTCGGGAATGCTTAGGATTGGACGTGATATCGCTCTAGGTTGGCACCCTGTTCAGTCCTTGCTCTTACCATCGCATAATAGCTCCGTCAGGTGTCGACACCGTGTACCTAAACTGTTCAAACATTCCCCAGTGGTACTGGTTGGCATGGGAAAAGGAAATCTTGTCTCAGCGAAGAGAGAAAAGAGACCTCAGAACTGAGAAGCAACATCGATCACGAAGCAATTTCTATCGTACCCCCTATGGCTTCAGCTTCTTGTCAAAACAACAAGGCAAAAAAGGGTCACGTGGATATCCCAGAGTGGGGAATACATGCACAGTGAGGTCAATATGTAGCGACACTTACATAATAAGACTTTGTGGCATAGCTGACGTTATAAGTATCTTGGATTTTCCGCCAAGACGTGCTTCACCCCAATTGTGTCAGCTGCCCAATAACAAAATAAGACAAAATCGAGAAAGGAACAGAAGAACAAGACACAACCAACAATCAAGACGCCACGGTCATCTACCATGGTTTTCTACAAAGGTAGGGGTCTTGGTGAAGTTGATGCTGATGGAAAGTGATATTACCTAATTGTGAAATACCATCCTTATTAGACCCTTCAGTTATTCATTCCTTTCATTAGCCGCAGCAATCACTTCCTTAGCACCAAGAACAACGTGGACGATGAGACGAGGTGCAAGGAGATCATGGGCCTTATCAAGGCAGGCATGAGTGACGATGAAATCTTTTACAGAAACAGCAGTATACTGTTGGCTTACTACGGGCAGCTTTTGATGTGGAATCTGTGCCCGAAAGTGGTTGTTCAACTGAAGCTGCTGGTCGAGATTTAACACTTTGCGACGATGTTTTTTACCTCTGGACAGGTCTACGCAATTATCTTAACTGCATGCCAACGTAAGGGCGTAAAAGCACAAGGAAAACACCGGGGGCGGGCTTAACTGAACGTACTTTTTTAAGCTATACCTACAATATCTACTGTTAACATGTATGACGTCGTCGTCTTATCATGCTTACCCCGCCGTAGCGAATCAACAGAAATAGAGTGTTAGAAGAAAAGTTGAAGATTTAGTTTTAGAAATAGAGAAGATTTCGAAGTAGCAGAGAAGATGCAGAAATAGGGTGTTAGAAGATTTGAAAGCCTTGTGAATTACTTCTTTGTTCATGCATGCATGCATGTGGGTACTGGAAGTGGATAAAGGGGTAAAAATTGAACCCTTCTTAATATTGCGCCAACATAAACCATCTTTTACTTTGGACAGCTGCATGCCTAGGTATATTGAACAAGATACATTACATTCGTCAAAATTACTGTTTGCACATTGGTTTTTGAGCACTGTCGCACCAAAATGGGCAGTCGAAATGTAGAACTTCTGTACTCGATAATGTGTCGAATTGTCTCAATTACCAATTTCACATCCAAATTCCACCCCAACGCGTTCCAGTACAGCGGATGCAGCGAAGTCGTGTCCGCGGAAAGTACTGACGGCAAGGACTTTACTTCCCAACCCAGCAGTCCTGGTACTGGAAAATTAGTTTCTTCATTTTGGGCCATAATTTGTTGAAAGCACTGGCGGCTTAAGAAAAAACTGACTGCAAACTGAGGGGTCCACATCAAATCTTCACTTTAGTGGTACTTTTAGTCCTCATTGCACGATTGTTGGTAGGCTTTAGATGATTTCAAATGTTGCGATTCATACTTAAAGCCCTCAAACTGTCATTCGACACTGCCGTTTGTTCGTTTTGGGCGTCAAATTGGGCTGATTTCTATACTGATTCCTGGCGTAAGTGTCCAACTTATGTGGACCCAATGCATGGATCTCGTAATAGTGAATCAGGGCCCGCTTGCTGTTGCACTACGCTGTCACTATGCTGTAACTACTCTTACAGGAAATACCCACAAACTATGCGGGTATTTTCCTAAGTGAGGAGTATAAGAGGTAGGCAATCTCACTTATAACACAATGCTACACAATGAATGAAGGAACTCTGGACTGTGTTATGCAAGTACCTCGGGACAAATTTGGCCTTCTCCGTCTCTGCACGTCAACGTCATATCATTTAAACTTCAGCCCAGTGATTACGCAACGTCCAAACTGCGTAGCTTCCTCTTCGTCGATAGTAGCCACGTATTTGGTATGCATGCGTCAAGAATGCAGTCGCAGGAGGATGTAAAGTCAGCTAAATCAACTGTGTCGTCAAGAAAAGAAAGCTTGAGTTACAAAAGAAAAATGAGCTTAAGTCAAGTCAAGTCAGATATATTGTACACGAACATTTCAGCCGTTACTGAGACCGCTTGTACCGGAGCAGCATAATAATTCAAGTCGACCTTTTTATTTCAGTGAAGATTAGTGAAAACAGCTTGTTCGATTGACCAAAAAGTAAGAATCAGGGAACTTTGAGAATAATTTTGCCCAACTTTTTGTCTAAAAAATTATCGCTTGAAGCCAAGAACAAGCAAAGAGATAAAGCTTGGGCCAAATAACTTACTTTTAACGAGAGCTCGGCTGGAAAGGGTCAAATGGTGTCCCAATGGCTGGGCATGGCCCATGGCAATTCTGCCCATTCGGTTGCCAAGCCTATAACCAAGCTTTGTCTTTCCGCTCGGCTCGAGCACCAGGCCAAGTCACTAAATTTAGCTTCGATCCATCATTAACTCGTGCTGCCACAAAAACCAAGCCAAGCAAAAACAATTGAAATTGCAAAGTTTGAATTGGATTTTCCAAAGTCACGAAGCACAACCCAAAAAACGGTGATGAGCACGTGATACTGACAAAGCCGATGTTGAGCATGAGCATCGTGGCTGATTCGTGTGAGCAGCCACATCATAGGCGAGGCTATGACGTAACAGAGCAAACACACCTCATTATGACTTTTTTGGCAGCTCCCGAACATTCGTCATCAAGGACTGTTCGAGCTGCTGGAAAGACTTCGGGAGCTAAGCGGAATAGGGCTTTTTCGGCGGGTCAAAACTCCCCCCCGCCCCGGGTGGGGCCGGGTCGGGTCAACCCGTCGGGCCAAGCCGACTGGTTTAACCCGACGAAGAAGTGTGGGCCCATGCAAAAACCAAATTTGCGGATTGATCCACGGATTACGCACAAGTCAAGCTTTAGCAAAATCCATCCTGACTAACATTTTCTTCTCTCACTTATATTCTCTAAAGGACACCTTAAACATGACTAAGGATAACAGATTTTGTGGTACTTCATGACTCAAGTCTTTTGAACGACTCGACATCCAGCGCGAGGATGCGTCTTGCCACAGCTCACTATGACCACGTCTAGAGAAGCAAAGTCGCAAGGCTGAGGCCTGAAAGTCTCCAGAAAGTAGCAATATCATTTACAGGGATGAGCTGAAAATTGCGGGGAAACGCAGAGCTCACAGCTTCGATTAAGACACAGCACAGCTTTTCTCACTTCTCTCCTCAATGACAGACTTGGCCACATCGAATGACCGAGTCCACCGTGAGCGCTGAAATTTACAGTACTAAAGTATTCATTGCTTTGAAATGGCGTGCAGCACCTGTGCTGCCCATTAGCTCAGCCCAACCACAGGGACCTGGCGCTTTCTCTCAAAAGTCAAAAGAATGCTCAAAGAAAGGGCCCGGAAAAGACTTTTTTTTAACAAAGTTTTGCTGAAACTTTTCGACACGCATTTTTGGCTTGTTGGGTCAGCCCGCGCTCACCCTGAAAGCAGAGTATGAGAAGCGCACTACATTGGTGCGCTTCCATAATTGGTGTGACTCCAAAATGACCCTAGCAACTGTGCAGTACTTGAGCCCTGGTCTTCCGGAAGAAGTGGAGATGCCCAATTTCGCTACTTGCAGATGCTTTAGCTATTTTTGCCACTTTGCACGCTTGTGAAATATTGCAATTTAAAGGGTGAGCAATCCCAGTCACTGGTACAGCTGCCCTTCCCTGTGATGGGACCCGATCAGATTGCATGAAAGATTCAATGTTAACACAGCCTTTTACTGAGGTCTGCACAATATTTGCGGTCGGTCGTCCAAGTTCTGCCCTGCCGATCAAAAGTAGACAGAAATTTCTTCCATGGTCGAATTGCCAGTCAGAAATGCTGGAGACGCCACCTGAGGCAGAAACAACTTTGTGGTGAGAATTTCTGAAAGTCATGAAAGTAGCAGAAATTATGATACACTAACGATTTTCGTGTTATGATACACTAGCGATTCGAACTGTAGTGAAAGCAGTTTGCAGCGAGTCGGTGAAATGCTCTTTTCGTACAGCGACTGATATTCAATCCGGACGTAAACATCGATAATCTTTGGAAGAAAGATGCTTTTATTTCACGCATCCTCCTCATGCTCCGTTCGTACGTGCGTGAGAGTTGAGGGCGAGGCCCTGAGGAAGCCTACTCAAGCTTCTCTCCCCTATTTGGCTTCTTGTCGTCATGATCATTTTGCGTCTTCTCTGTTTTCTTTACTCTCTCCTCCATCCACGTCTGAGCTGCGTGTCCAACTTTGGGCAGCTCAAATCTTTTGCGCCGAATTCTCCACTTTGGGTCATGCTGGATGCGCTCCTGTTCTCCAGCCTCGCCATAAATATGTCCAGATTTGAGTTGTCCAAAGGAAGGACACGAAGATGTCCCTGGAGGCTGCGGAGGTCGGTGCGTGGCGAAACCAGGCGTCAGCAGGCTGAACGGCGAGCGGGACGCGAGGTCGTGTGGCTGCAGCAAAGTGGTGCACATACTGTGTGCGCAGCGATAGAGAGCTGAAGTCATGTGCTAGTTACGATCCATATTGTCTATCGGCCCAGTCAGCTGTTGATAGCCCCCGTGGCCTAATGGAGAAGGCATCGGCCTCCGGAGCCGGGAATGGGGGTTCGAGTCCCCCCGGGGGTACGCAAATTTTGTCCTCCTTTTCATCCCCTGGGTCTGCTCAAGCAAGTTCTCCTGCGTCAACTGGGTCGTCGACGCCGTCGTCGTCGTCGAGACCAATAGTGAGCAGGAGGAGGAGGAAATCGCATGCCGACGTCTACAGGAACTTTGCGCTGAGCGGGATTCCCGCAACCTTTGATACGAGGAGTCCGAAAGCGAACGAAAGCTGCGTATTGCAGAGCTCAAATACAGAGGAGAAAGAGAAAATGTCTCTAGTCCATCTCCCCCCCTCTTTTACTACTATGGATGTGGAAATAAGTCCGATTTGTGTTGGCCACATTTCTTGGCAGGACAACCCAGCCCTCAAGCGATAGCCCGGAAGCAGAAGTCAGCAGCCATGGGGCAGAGGAGGAAGAAGGGTTATGCGCACTCCTCCGCGTCCGAGTGCGAGCTCGACCTCAGCATTTAATGGAAGAAGTGAGCGAGACAAGGGCAAAAAATGTCACTTCATAGTAATGTCATTAGCGAGATATCGCGTGCAAATATTTCAGTTGCTGGTCTTTACGTCCCGACCTTAACTGCTGAGGTCGCAAGGGAAAAACTCTCTCTCGCTCTCTCTTTCTCTTTGCCCCAGCTTTTTTTTAAGTTTGAAGCTTGAAGAAGAGACAGCAAAAGCAGCTTGGAGGAGAGCTTGGGCACTGAGGAGGAGGCACGCAGAAAGAGCGCGAGCGAGCGGCAAAGGATAAGAAAGGCTGTGCTTGGTACACACACTCACACACCCATGCACACATGCACACACACATACACACACACACACGCGCGCGCGCCCAGTGGGCGGGGGGAGGGGGACGTGGACGTGGACGAGGCTATTTTATACCATGAAAAGAATATAACGAAAAAGCAGGAAGGCGGAGCAGAAGATGAAGGAGCAGAAGCCGAAGGAGCCGAAGAAGAACGAGTAGAAGAGGATGACGATGAACAAGAAGAACAAGAACAAGAAGAAGAGGAAGTAGAAGACGAAGCAGCAGAAGAAGAAGAGCTCCGGGCCCGGGAAAAGGCATGACCGACCGCACACGCGCGCAGCGAGAGAGAGCGAGAGCGAGAGCGAAAGCTACTGTACATATGTGGTTTGCGTTGTCGTCGTCGTCGTCGTCGCTGCGGCGGCCGCCGCCGCCTTCGTCGACGGCGTCGTCGTCGTCGTCTTCGTCGAGGCCGGCAAAAGCTGGAGAAGGAATGAGCGCGCGCCTTTTCTCTCTCTCACTGTACACGCGGGCACCCACGCACGCACGCACGCACGCTAGCACGGACTCTCTTTGGTGCGTGTGTGCTTGTGCGTGCGTTCGCTGCTGTCTCTTCTTCGGTACCTGGACCTCGGAAAAAGTCTGTGCTGCAAGACCAGCAAACGGCGGCTGCTCGAGCGACGGCGGCCGCCGCTGAACGGAGAAAGAAGGCAGGAAAGAAATCATTAGTCCGGCCGCGCACGCCGCGCTGTGCAACACCGGCGGCGTTCGAAAATAGAAATTGCACATGAGAAGTTTCGTGTGGTTTGTGCTTATTTATCTTTTCTCCTTTGCTCTCCGGCTGCGAAGCACAGAAAAGAGGTGAAGTCTCCGCATTCCTCCAGCCGCCCTCACCCGGGTCCTGCGGGTGGGTGGGCGATTGCGGCACCATAAAAATGCCGCCATGATAACTCAAAGAAAGCAGCTAAGCGGAATTTCGCAACTGCACCGAGCAGCGCTGAGTAATTATTGAGGTGGGGAGGCGAGCTGAGTAAAAATCGATTTGGCATCCAGTGCGCAAACGAATTGATCTCGCCCAGAGCTTTCCGACAAGGTGAAGGTGAAGTGGACGAAAATTCAAATGAGACTGAGCTTTTCCCATCGTTCTACTAAGAAAGGTAAGAAAAGAACAGCCAGCAGCGGCCGAACTAGGCCGAAAGTTTTTTGCTGCCGTCGCAGCCGCGGAAATACTTTCCCATGCATTCCTGAAAAGAGTTTCTTCTGCCGCTTCTTAAGCATGTGCAAGATAGGAGGAGGGACAAGAAAGATGTCGCGTTTTTCACTCTTCTGTCAAGATTTGGATTCTTGTACTTGAGCAAGTGGGGTGGATTGAGCTGCTCCTCGGCGCTGCCGATAATAATGGCGACGCTTCTTCATCACTTGCGTCTTCATCCCTTCTTTCTTATCTGCTCATACAACAAAAGGCTTTCCGAATGCCTCTCTCTCGCTCTCGCTCTCGCTCTCTTAGCTCGGAGGCAGAGAGATTCACCCACTTTCTTTGTGTCCAGGGTAGGAGGAGGAGGAGGAGGAGGAAGTGGGGCCCATTGGAGTCCGACGGACCACGCAAGAACTCCTGGAAGAAATGGACGGGGCCAAGAAGAGATCATGATGTCCATCGATGATGGCTCAAATCGAGTGCTTGGCTTTTAGGACAGAGCAAGGTGTAGATGAACGCTGGGGAACGACCAAGTCACCACTTATGGTAGGACTTCTTCGGTCAGGAGCTAGAAAAAAAGGGTTCCTCAGATCAAAGCTGCGTTCTCGTGTCACTCTCGAGAAGCCCGGTAGAGGGAAAAAAAAGCCCTCTCCTCTCGATAGAAGAGCATTTGAGGCACTTCTCTGCTTCTCCTCGTCTGTTGAAGTCGTCACCAAAGTCCAAAGAAACCCGGAGAGGCAAAAACTTCTGCTGCCATAAGGGATCATTTGGGCCACTCCTCAGCTTCTCTTCAGTTTGACTCGAAGTCCGGAGAAACCCGGAGAGAATTTGTTTTTTTTTCCTCCGTCACGAGAGCATTCGGGGCATTCCTTCTACATGCGCGAGACCCCTAAGTGTGCGAGGCATCATTTGTGCTGACATCACAAACCGGTTCCTCCACCAGGAATGTAGTCTTCTTTCTTTGCATAAAGTAGGCAAAAAAAGCGCGTCCACTTCAGCCCATTTACTCAATTGCCCTGGCCTTAAGGCAGGTCTATCCAACGATCTGCCGCATTTTTGTTGTTGCGTCTCTGACCTTTAATGTAGATAAAGCGACCGCATCTTAAGTCGCAGGCTGCTGCTTGTCTGTCTGTGTGCGCTACGACTGAGACTTCATGGAGAAGGAGGCATCGCATATCTGTGCACGACGCTACTCAACAGGCAGCAGCTTCCAAATAGCAGCAAGAAGTGATCACTTTCTCGGTCCCCCCCCCCAAAAAAAAAGGACGTGGCAATGGTAAGAAAATTGGCTGAAAGAAGGAGTCTCAATATAAGGTCTCAAATTGTCCAATCTGTTGGCACCCAACTGAGCACCAGCAGCAGCCAAGAGCTCAGTAGAAATGGTTCTTTGCGTGATAGCGAAGACATCGCGTGCTGGGGGCTGCAGAGGTGTTTCTTCTTCGACTTCTTCTTCCTCTTCTCTCCAGACAAGAAGAGTCAAAAGGGACAGGGGAAAAAGCCTCCTTGTTGCGAAATGTATGGAGTCGATTGGGTGTCATTTGACATTCTTGACCTGGCTGCGTGTGACTGAATCTTCTTTATCGACCGTGCACCCATTTCTCGCTCTTCTGCCAAGCAATATGTGTGCGTCTGTCCGTCTGTCCGTCTGTCCGTCTGTCTGTGTTGCAGACGAGACGCACACATAGAGAGGATTTGGGCATTCCACCCAGCTCTTCCTTCCTGTAAATACTAAGAAACAATCTTTGCTTGGCATCTGACCAAGAAAGCTGTCGCTGATGCTCTCACTTTTATCAAAGAACACCTCTCTTGTTCGAGTGATTTGATGCGAAATTCTGACGTCTCACGTGGACCTTGGAGAATTAGCTTCTCGGACTTGGACAGGAACATTACCCCGTCTATTGTGTGTCAGGTGAAAAAGCACAGGAAAAAATAGGAGGAGGAGGAGGAGATTTTTTTCAATGGGCCAACGTCACGCAACTGGTGGCCATACAAAGCCACCAAATTATGTTCTATACACGTAGGAAGGAAGAGCTAAACCCCATGCTAATTCATCATCGCTGCAGTGCTGCGACTACCTGAACACTGGCAAGGGGGCCAAGTTGGAGGTCAAGAAGAAGACGTTGTTTTTACTCCCGCTCGCGGTGCAAAACCGGCTTTTTAACTGTCAGTTTCTTTTTTCTTCTTCTTCTTCTTTCCCGCTGTGATAAATGATATTAGTATGTTACATCTCCTAAATAGCGCGCCTGTTCTGTCTCTCCGTCCACGAGCACGAACAAGACGAGTGACGAAGTCGTGTTCATCCTGCTGCGCCTCGACCTATGCAGTACGCACTGCACGTACGTAACGGACGTACTGACTGAAGCATTATCAGAAGCTCCTTAGGCCTTGGCTGAGGTTGAATCAGAGCTTTTCCGGCCGAAGTGCAGATGGGTGTGTGCACCCTCTTCGTCATGTGATGCTTGAAGTCACAACAAGTTCAGTAAGTACGCGCTCACCCAGCCGGAGGTCCTCTTCTTCTTGTCCCACTCACAGTTGATGGCGTCTTCACATTGGCATTCTCTCCATGAAGGTTGTGTCGTGAACAGTACGCACTGTTGTAGTAGTAGCGCTGCTAGGTGACATGCATACGTGTGTACGTGTGACGTGTTCCTGACGGCCTCGCTCACTTGCTTGTTGCAGATTTGCCATCCTGGTCGAGGCCGTCGAGAGGCCAGTGATGACCAAGAAGATGTTGATCTCCCTCCGCGAGAGGTGGCGGCAGCGGACAACTGACAGCGACGACTCCTCTGGGGAGCGGAGGAGCAGAGGCAAATCTGCAGTAGATTGTCTGTCGTCGGCTCCATCTTCTTCTGTCAAGGAGGAGAAAGAGGCGGGGGCGATTAGGAAATCCGCCAGAAAGAAGAAAGCAACCAGCGGCGGAAGAGTTGAAAGGTCGTATTGCTCAATTTCTCCACCACTGCCTGAGCGGAGGAGAGGACGCAGGCGGCTCTAGCTTAGCGCTGGACCAGATGTCGTCTGCGGCGGCGGCGGATCCTGGCGGCGGCGGCGGCGGCGAGACGGCGCTGCAGCCGCTGGAAAACTCGCAGATTCAGCCGCCGCAACCGCCCGACATCTCCCGGGCGCTGGAGGAGACCGTGGGCGTGCTGGCGGCGCCAAATGTCGTTGCCGGAGGAGGATGCGAGGATCCTCATTCGGTGCTTCTTCCTGCCGGTCGTCTCGGAAGTTCCGCCGTCCCGCCCGACGGCTTCACGATCGCGCGTGCCAAAGCCGCGCACCGGCGCGTGCTGCTCAACGTGGGCGGCACCAAGCACGAGGTGCTTTGGCGCACGCTCGACCGAATGCCTCACACTCGTCTGGGGCGACTGCGAGACTGCAACACGCATGAGGCGCTCATGGAGCTGTGCGACGACTACAGCTTGACCGACAACGAGTACTTCTTCGACCGTCACCCGCGATCGTTCAGTTCCATTCTCAATTTCTACCGCACGGGAAAGCTCCATTTGGTCGAGGAGATGTGCGTGCTCGCCTTCTCCGACGACCTGGAGTTCTGGGGCGTGGATGAGCTGTACCTGGAGCCCTGTTGTCAGCACAAGTATCACCAGCGCAAGGAGCACGTGCACGAGGAGATGCGCAAGGAGGCAGAGTCGCTCAAGACCAGGGACGAGGAGGACTTTGGCGACGGAAGACTTGCTGCCTACCAGAAGTTCCTGTGGGACCTGCTGGAAAAACCGACCACGTCAATAGCGGCCAGGGTAAGGCGAAACGAGGCTTGTGCGCGCCCCCCTCCCGTCTGCACCCACTAACGCATACCAATAACTTGTTCTAACAGTAACTCAACGTGCATTCGCTATATCATATGTGCTCATCGTCAAAGGAAAGTGCTCTTATCCTCTCTTCTTTCGCCCTCCCCGCTTTGCGGCTACGCACATCCCCACTACCGTACTACATGTAAGTGCATAGATTCTTTGAGAGCTCGCGCATATTGTGGAAAGGTCCCGGCATGATGTTGCTGCTGGTGCCGCCGCTGCTCTCCCTTCGATCCTCTGAATGACAATGCGTACTGTACATAAACGAGCGCGCACACGCGCTCGTGCAGGCGCCGGCGCTGGCGCAATTGCGCCCGCATCGCGCCAAAGGCGTTTGCGCAGACATGGAGAAGGCAGATGGTTTCGCACAGCTACATTCGAGGTGGGCAGTTGAGATTTCTCTCCCCCCTACCAAGACATACTCGAGGGAGCGCCTGGTCAGGAATAGAGATGTCTGTTATTACGTACTACGTACGTCAGGACGTACGTGTCTGGTTACTTGCTTCAAAAAGTTGCCAAAAAGCTTTCCCTGCTCTCTTCGTTCCTCCTCATCATCTAATGGATTTCTGCGGACAAAAGCTCTTTTTCTCCCACCGTGGTCAGGCAGGCAACACGCCCTCAAACACAATTTGACAGACACGCACTACAAAATCCCTCCTCTCGCTCTATTTCTCTTTGTGAGTGTGTGTGCGCTAGTTATTAAGAGTGTGTGTGTGTGTGTGTGTGTGTGTGTGTGTGTGTGTGTGTGTGTGTTCTACCAAGGATCTTTCAGACAATTGGCGGAAAGTTTTGACGGCAGCAAAATCGAAAGTCACTCTGGAAAGCGCTTGAGGTAATAAATTGAATCCTTCGCTGATGCCATTATCGACTCTGCTGCGGAAGAGGCATTTCGAGCCCATTAATCAGACTCTCTCCATTGTTTCTCATTCGTATAAGTGCGCCAAAGCTGCAACAGCAGCAGCCACTCTTTTATAGAAGTCACTCTTGTAACGTTTGAGGCTCGTCCTCCCATTCAGAGGAGCTTTTTCTTCCCCTCAAGGAGGAAATTGGCGTTCCCTCCTTCCTCTTATGATTGTTAGGCCTAAACGCTTTTCATTCACCCAGTATATTTAGCTCTTAGCGAGGCAAAGAGGCCCAAGAAGTTGGCCTCTCCGCCCTTCTCAACCGTCAGCCTCCTCCCATGATTTTTATGCTGTTGACGCCTGCCTCGCAGATCGGAAGAGAGAAATTCCTCCCCTGCACACCCAGAGAGAAAGGAGGACCAAGCAAGCGCTTTCTCTTTTCGTCGATTCCATGCAAGAAGCAACAACCTCATGAGCACATGTGATACATGCGTACTGCATTATTGACTAACTGACAATTGACACGTAGCAGCAGGAGCTACCGCACGTGTACGCTGTACCTGCCATGTTCTAATCAGTTTTCCTTCAACAGACGAGCACCTGGTGGAGAAGGAGACGTCGTGTACCATTTGAAAATTTTCCGCTTTTTTGCTGAGCGTGCTTTTATACGGAGGTCGGACATTTAGCGCGGAAAACACAAAGATGACCACGTGTCCTAAATGTCCGCCCTCCGTTCATACCTACGGACGTATCTATGATATATATATATATATATATATATATATACATACCATACGTACCGTATACCTGGAGTGACGAAACAATGGTGACGTGGCGAATGGGCAGTTGCAATAACCGTGCGTTGCGAAATGTGTACGAGGAGCAAAGTTGCTCTTGATGCACCTAGTAGAAAGCTTCTTGTTGCACCAACAACCGGCGGCCGACTGGGGCTTGCGCTGCGGCAGCGGCAGCGACTGGGACTGGGAGTGGACCCAGGTCCAGTCCCAGGTCCACTCCCAGTCCCAGTCGCTGGAACAGCTGCTGCAGCAATACCAACAACACCTCATTAGAAGCAAAGATATTTGTGTCCACGCGTCAGGTGTCTAATGTGGTTTTGCGTCAACGATTCATGTTTAAGACTGAAGACGACCTGAGGTATGTACAATTCTCAGGTCAAATTTTGCCTACTTTTGCAGAGAAAAAGCTTGTTAGGGGTCTTTTCTTCTTCTTCCTCTTGTTCTTCCTCTGCTGCTGGCTAAGCAAAAAGTTATAAAGTTTTTAGGAGAGCAGAAAACTTTCCTTCTTTCCCAAGGAAGAAGAAAGAACTTTCCTGCTTCTCAGCTACAAACCTTTTCTTCTGTACAGACACACATACACACTCACACCCACACACACACACAGAGTGCTAATGAAGCCTTGCAGCAGGAAAGGACAAAATGTTCCGTTAACGTATTTTTTAAACCAGAGCAGCTAGAGTTGGAGAGAGAAGAAATTGTTTGCACTTAGCATTGGTCTCAGTACGCCTTAAGTCAGATTTGGGTGTTGGTGCTGCTGCAGTTGCATGAAGTTTCCCTTTTAGTGCTACATATTATAGAGTTTATGCCCCCTTCTGCACTACAAAGGCGGGCAATCTCTCGTCCTCTCTTTCTCTCTCTCAGGAGCACCAGACTGTAAAACATGAAAGGAGGGGCTGTAAAATGAAATATTTGCAGTACAGAGCTTACCTAGTACGTAGAGTGAACGTAGGGTCCGAAAGCAAAAGCTACCATGGACGAGGAGATCACGTCTTCATTTACTTTTTCAACTCATTTTTCTCCAATTCCACGGTTAGGTAAGGACTGCAATAAAGTAAGGTAGTTGTAAAGCTCGATTTGTCGTTAGTGCCGCATTGCGCACAGACGAAAACACTACGTACGCAAATTCTTTTACTACAACTGCAACACCAGCAACAGCAGCAGCAGCAGCAGCAACAACAACAACAACAACAACAATAACAAGTACATCAGAAAGAGACTCTGGCTCTTCTCCAGGTGGTGGCTGTGATTTCCATCTCTTTTATCATCGTATCGACGATCGCGCTCACGCTGAACACCATTCCTGGCATGTCCCCGGGCAGCGGCCAGGACAACCCTGATCTCGCCATGGTGGAGGCCGTCTGCATCACTTGGTTCACCCTTGAGTACATCCTGCGATTCGCGGCCTCGCCGGAGAAGTGGCAGTTCCTCAAGGGAGCCATGAACATGATAGACGTGCTCGCCATCCTGCCCTACTTTGTCTCCCTCTTCCTCATCCAGTCATCGCAGGAGACAGGCGGCTTCGAGGACGTGCGGAAGATCATACAGGTCTTCCGCATCATGAGAATCCTCCGCATCTTCAAGCTGGCCAGACACTCCACTGGCCTACAGAGCCTGGGATTCACTCTCAAGAACTCTTACAAGGAGCTAGGGCTGCTCATGCTATTCCTGGCCATGGGTGTTCTCATCTTCTCCTCACTCTGCTTCTTTGCCGAGAAAGATGAGATGGGCACGGCCTTCGAGTCCATTCCAGAGACCTTCTGGTGGGCGATCATCACCATGACCACCGTGGGTTATGGTGACATCAACCCCACGACGTTCCTAGGGAAGATAGTGGGCTCAGCATGCGCAGTTTGCGGCGTACTGGTCATTGCACTGCCCATTCCCATTATAGTCAATAATTTTGCTGAGTTCTATAAGAATGAGATGCGCAAAGAGAAGGCTGTGAAGCGCAAGGAGGCTCTAGAACGGGCAAAGAGGGAGGGAGGAGTCGTCACCTTCCACAACGTCAACCTGAAGGATGCGTTCGCAAAGTCCATGGAGTTCATCGACGTCATTGTCGACACAGGTGAGTGCGGTGATAATGCAATGATGAAACTTTTTTCACTGCGTTTTTTTCTGCGGGTTTGTCTCGGCGGCGTTCGTCGTCTTCTACTGTGCAGTGCACAAAAGTTCCATTGCAGGTCCGCGCCAGACTGACTTGACAACATGTCAGTATTGACGACATATGCAACTTTATATATGGCTTATTATATAGAGAGATATAGACATATACTTGTGCATAGCTGATTAACACACTGCTCATCTACTAACAGCGACAAAAATAGTAACAGATCTGAGCTCAGCTTTGATTTTATTAGTGTCTTTTGTTGCTCTCCATTTTTTCTTTTTTTTTCTTTTTCTTCTCTTTTGTTTTCAGATTGTCGCAATTATCAGCATAACCTTTATTATTGTTTCCACGATTGCACTTACCCTCAACACTATGCGAGACTTCCAGCACAAAGACGACTTTGGCAACTTTATAGACAATCCTCACTTGGCTATAGTGGAGGCCATCTGCATTGCCTGGTTCACCCTCGAATACGTCTTGCGCTTTGCCACCAGTCCAAACAAGTGGGAGTTCTTCAAGGGGGGACTCAACATCATCGACTTGCTTGCAATTCTCCCATATTTTGTATCAATGTTTCTACTGGAATCGAAACATTCCTCAGACTCCTTTGAAGAAGTGAAGAGATTGGTGCAGATTTTTCGGATAATGAGAGTGTTGAGAATCCTCAAGCTGGCAAGACACAGCACGGGGCTGCAGAGCCTGGGATTCACCATCCGCAACTCCTACAAAGAGCTGGGTCTCCTCCTGCTCTTCCTGGCCATGGGAGTGCTCATATTCTCCAGCTTGGCCTTCTTCGCAGAGAAGGAGGTGCCTCACACAGAGTTCACCAGCATTCCGGCAACGTTTTGGTGGGCCTCCATCACTATGACGACAGTGGGGTACGGCGACATGGTGCCTCAGACCCACTTCGGGAAGGTGGTCGGCACCGTGTGCTGCATCTGTGGTGTGCTTGTGATCGCCCTGCCAATCCCCATCATTGTAAATAACTTTGCCGAGTTCTACAAGAACCAAATGCGTCGCGAAAAGGCCCTCAAGCGTCGCGCCACCCTGGAGAAGGCGAAACGCACGGGCAGTATCGTGACTGCTCGAGACATCAACTTGAGGGACAACATGGTCAAGAGCATGGAGCTGGTCGACATCGTCAACGAGCAAGGTAACAAAGAGGTCTCCTTCAGCAGCCTGAACCCGACGCTCACAACAACGCGCCAGGGAACGGTCTACAGGGCTGTTGCAGCCTACGAGACAAAGTGAAAGATTTTTGGCTTGTGAACTACACAAGTAGAAACTACTACTGCTACTAACTGCTGGAGAAGAGTGCATGACGAAGAAGTGAATATCTGTTTCCCTTCTCTTCTTTACCTTGGTTCAGATTCTTTATTTTGTGTGAATTTTTTATTTGTTCAGTCCTTACAAGCCAGATCTGCCGTATAAATTAAACATGTGCACGTAGCATCGATTGGATCGTGCGTAGTAGAAGTTGTTTTAACATGGGTCAATGAAACTAACAAGATCATTTGTGTTGTTTGGACGCAGAAAAGGAAACATCGTTGACTCATACACATGTAGACCTCTCTCTCTCTATCGCTCCCTCTCGCTCGCCCTCACATTTTCTGTGAGTGTGTAAATGCGGCTTTAAGAGAGGAGTATCCGGTTTCGTCCTCCATCCCTCTCTCTCCCCTTTCTCTCTGTCCTCACAAAGAATGGTTACAGCCTCGCTCGCCCGTCATTAAAATAGCGGCAGACAGAGCAAACATTTCTGATGTCAGAACCCGAACACTGAGAGAGCCCAGAGAGGAAAATGTCTTTTTGTAGAAGAGAACCAAGAGAGGACGTTTTTGTTCCGGAATCAGCAGCAGCTGGAACAGCACTGGCGACAGCAGCATCGAAGATATCGCCGGCGAGGACGATGCGTCTACTTCAGACCATGTGAAGATGAACGTCATTCGCCTGTCGAGAAGAAGGAGGAACCTGAGAAGCGCCAGCAGCTTCCGGTCAAATGCCGCGGAGGACACCGACAAGAAGGTCTAGGATGGTGTCGTCGTCTTCGTCGTGGCGCACTGTACACACGTTGTTGTTGTTGGTGGTGGCGGTGTCGTTGCGAGCAGGCGCTGCGAGTATTCGAAAATTTTCGTTGTTGTTGACACAACGCGCGGCTTGCGCAACTTACACACACACACACACACACACACACACCAGAGAGAGAGAGGCTATGCGATATATGTATGTAGTACATACACGTTGCGTTGGCGGCACTAATGTACTACACGAGGGAAAAAATTGGGTGTTTAGAGCGAGTACCTAGTAGAGAGTCTTGAGTGGCCCCCCACACACATGCACACACACACACTCCCCCGCGAAGCAGCTGACGATGCTCTCTCCACGCTACTCGATGAGGACCACCTCGATATTGGTGAGGTCTTTCCACGTTCGTACGTACAAGTAGTAGAACTAGTCCAATGTCCATCGCCACTGGGACATTGTTGTCCTGTGTGCGCGTGCGTGTGTGTGTGAAGATCTGTTGCAGTTAGTTGACTTGGTATGATCCTTATCTTTTGTAATACACGTCGTACGTATGCACACCTTATCCCATAGAAGTACTACGCGTCTATCCGTAATTTTTTAGAGGGCATTACGCAGAATGCAATAGCTTTTGCCATAGTCCTAACGTGTTAGGAAATTAGCAACTCCATCTCTCTCCCATCACACCCTATAGTAAGTACAGTAGTAGTTGAATGTGTCTCCATATCAGCTAGGGGTGTTCCAGCCAAAAATGTGTTGCATGAACTGACGAGAAAGCACTATTAACCGTGTGCGTCCGCTATTCTTGACACTCATGACCACTCACACACACATGAAACGTACGAAATTACTGTAGTACGGGTCTTCGTAGAGCAGTTACGTAGTTACTACGTAGTCAAAGTCTACCACATCAACCTGTGTCTGTCTTGACTAAGAAAACTTGTCCACCACACACACGCATACACCACTACTTACGCATCATAGCTACATGCGTTTGCGTGTATGTGTGTGTAACTGTCGCGTGCATCATCCCATGTATGTACATGTAGTTGTCCTCACTCCTCTTCATTGGCGTAGGCAACGAAAAACCACGTGTGTACCAATCCCACGAGCTTGTGTGACTGTTTGTCCTTCGTAGGCCACAACATGTCTGTCATGGGCAGTCAGCTCGAGATCGACATGGACCCGGACGGAGACCTCACGGTCGTCCCCAGGCACCAGGGACAGACGGGGACAGGATGCTACAAACTACACGATCATCAGGTGTGGCGTTTAGAAAGAAGAAAGTGTTTGTGTGCATGGACAAGAACGAAAGAAAAACTAGCTTCTTCCACGTTACTCTCAGATATTCGATCCTGCGGCTTCTCGCCGGGTGTTCATGACGGCTCACGACCCGCAGCTGCAGGATGACCCCGGAGGCTGGGCGGGGTCGGGCCCTGGTCCACCCATTCTAGCAAATAGACAAAAGGTGCTCAAGCAGCTCAACTCGCCCAGTCACAAATCCATGGTGAGTGAGACTAAGGGTGCGTCTACACTGGCATAGTTTTTGTGACATGCACATCCACACATGTTCGCACTGTCTAAACATAGATGTGTCACATAGTCCGTACTTTTTACTGCATAGCAGTGGCATGTGAGATGGAACTATGTAGTAGTCAAGTCTATGTGACAGTCTACGCGTGTATTGGAGAACTATACCAGTGTAAACACACACTCAGGTAGGCACTTCCTTTCCTACTACACGCGTATATATATAAATAAATATATATATACGTATGTCACTATGTATATATACGTATATATAACGTTTCCTTCTCTCTTTTTGTTTCCTTCGTGTAGTTAGCACCCTCACAACATCAACAGCACAGAGAGTTTAAGGGTGCGCTCATAGCTATTGCACTGTTGCAAAGAAAAGCCTCTCGCCACAAGCGTGATTGCAAGTTATCCTACAACTATGTAAATAAAGAAAAGTGTGTATGTAGGCACAAAAGGAAACTTGTGTAGTGGTTGCATGTACGACCAGTAAAGTAATACTGTCTCTAAATAATTTAGTGAGTGCGACACAGAGGAAAATCAATAAGTTCCCCCTTTTTCGACCTCGTTGCTGCAGTAACGAACAGAAGGCAACTCGTTCGCACACTTTTCGTGAGTGCCTGCGTGTAGAAACACAAACACGCACGCGCGTATGCATGCACACACGCACATACACGCATTGCGAGTCTCACGGACGAACGGACGCAGTACAAGCACTCATAGAAAACGATCTCACTGTTGTCCTCTATCAGCATGCTGGTTTTTTCTCTATCCAGACTGCTACTGCTACTGTTGCTACTCCCCCCTTACCCACCTTACACTTCCTCTCTTCCAGTATAGAAAAGCGTTAACCCCCCTCCCGTCGCCCCCCTCCAGTGTTGACCCGTGAGTTCAGGGCAAGCAAAAAAGAGAGGGGGGGTGAACTTAAAAGTGTTCAATCGTCATCCACTGCTACAGCAGCGCTGACACGATCTTTTCAACGCTTCTCTTGGCCAGGAACAATCACGGCAACAAGTAGAGCTTGAGCAATCTGAAAAAAAAAATGGCCTGCGAAAAAAAAATCTGCCTTGAAGCAGCCAGTGCAATTTCGCACGCTTATGTTCTCGGTCATGCTGCAGCTTACAAGGTTGGGTCAGAATAGGATTCCTTAGAAGACAATGCGTAGCTCTATTATTTGGGCTTCGTATGAAGCGATCTTGACATCAATGGAAAGAAAATTTTGTTCTCTCTATGGAGGAGAAGATGAATCGCTTGCAGTCTTCTTTCCAGTGCAAAAAGCAAGCAGCGTAAAAGAAAAGGTTGATAGTGAAGGTCTGAATCTCTACTTTTCCTGCATCTTTTTTATTTTAAATTCAAATGTATCTACTGGGTACAGCATAAAAAGTGAAACATTTCAGCTGCTATTTCAGCATCAATGACAGTTTTTTACAGAGTTCAGAATCATCCACGTAGGACGTATTTTCAAAGAAATCTTCATGGCGCAAACCCTCCACTTCCAGTGTACGTCATTTTTGTTCCAAGTGTGTATGTTGTTTTGCTGCAAGCATCGCGTAATGTCGACAGGAAGCTAATTTTGACCTACCCTGTATATCATGCACGCACTTTTCATCAATATTGTTGCAACATTCTGAAATCGATAGGACAAAAAGGAAGTTTTCTTACTTGACGTCACCGTCTTCACCGTCTCCACCTTCTGTAAGAGATGTTGCACATATTTGTTGTCAGCTTTTAAAGCGGGTAAACTGCTCTTAACCTTGACTTGAGGTGGAAAAAAGAACTTAAGAGTAACTTTAGAGTGCTCATGGTGAACTTGTCCATGTAGTAGTTCAGTGTAGTTAGTGTGCGAAACACACATTGTACCCATGCACCCATGCACGTTCCAAGAAATAGCCAACACATACTACACACGTACTACACTATGTACTGCACTATGCAGAGAGAGAGGGGCAAAAAATCTCTCTAGATTGCAGGTTTCTTCCACTGATCATGAAAATTGCAAGGCCTCACATCATATCTCGTAGACGTAATCAAGAGAAAGCCACTTCTTAGCACTGCTTTTGCGCTCGTCTGACTTTGAGAGAGAGCTTTGTTGTTGTTGCAAAATGGCTTCTTCACGCTGTCACCTTCAATTTGCTCCGTTCATTCCTCTTTTCCAATCACTGGTTGACTTGGGGGATGGGGGCAATTTTCAAAGTGCGCTCTCATACGAAGAAAGGCGGGGGAATCTTGCTGCAAATCTGCACGTGACACGCAAATTTGCATCAGTCAGTCAGGTCAATGGGGGAAAGCAAGAGACGATTTAAAAGCTGGCGGTCACAGCACCCAAGTATCGCATTTGATTTATTCCCGTCGCTACTGTCTAATGCGTGCCAGGCGGATCAAGCAAATAGAAAGCAAAAAAAAAAAAGTTGGCATTAGCGATTTGGTACGCCTGGTACAGGAACCTGCAATTTCAGGAGCAGCTTCTCCTCGTTCCATCTCAGATGCCTCCAATCCCTGTCCAATTGATACCGAAGCTGCCTTTAGCCAACGACGACGACAACAGCAGCGGCGCAAGCGGCGCAAGTGGCGCAAGCGGCGCAAGCGGCCAAGTCGCGAAGCGCCCACGACGGAGCTCCTCGTCTCCGGAAGAGATTCCTCTGAACAAACCTACCACAAATGCCTCGGAGAAATAGTAAAACATGACTTCTCCACCCATCCACAAATCTGTACTCATGCCTCTCTCGGGGCTCCAAGCCATAGAGACCTTTGATGAAGAACAAAAGGAGGAGGGAAACAGGGAGGTGAGTAGGGGAGGAAGGGACTGCTGAGCTCGGGGGCGGGGGTGGGGGGTGGGGTGAGGTTAACCAACTAAGTGTCAATTCTCTCTTCTCTACTAACGCCTCATTGATATCTCTCTTTCTGTCTGTCTCTCTCTGCTATAGGCTAGATACACACATGATGAAGTAACACTTGTAGTATACGTATATACGTAACGTAGTTCCTGGAGCCGTTTACCCCCTGCATGACTCATGTTGCCCTATTAACCCAGCACTCTTGCATACCTGCGCACTATTCTGTCATGCATGATCAATGGACTGCACTGGTGAACAAAGACGCGAGTATGACAGCTTTTACAATGGCTTTTCAGCGGAGTCGCAGCATCATCTACTCGCCCGGGTCCCCAGCGGCGGTGGCAGCCATCGCTGCGGCGGCCGCCAAGAGCAACAGCGCCGTCAACATCGCAACGGTGGACATGACCTTGGAGTTGCTGAACACGTCGGCTGCAGTGACCGCGGCCGCGGCAGCGGCGGCGGCCGCCTCCTGCGGTGACGGCGGTGGCGGCGGTGGCGGCAGCGGTGATCCCTACAGCAGTCTGGGAGGAAGCTCCGACACGTTCTTGAGTTGCCACACGCACCCGTTCCCCTCGCAGGGCTCGCTGGCCGGTCTCGAAGAGCTGGCGGCTAGGGGATCGATGGCGGCCAACGGCTCCATGCCCGCCGTCAATATCGCTGGCGTCAATACCGTCTATTTCAACCCGTTCGATGGGAAATCCCGGAGAGTTCGCATTGCTTCTTCCGACGATTCGTCTGCGGAGGACGAAGATACCTGGGCCGACTGTCTCGAGGACGTGGAGGAGGGCAGAGTTATGAGAGGCATGAATGACGAGCCGAAGCATAGGAGGATGAGAACGACGACCGCGACCACGACTACGACCACGACCACGACCACCACGACGCAGGTACAGTCGAGTTGCTAGCAGCTCCTGTTATTATTACTTCGTATTTCCAAGTGCCCCAAAATTCTTTAAAGACGTAGAAAGGTATTTTTATTATTTTTGCACTCATTTTTCCTGCTTTTCATGCCCTCTGCTGCAAGAAGAGCTGCATTCTTTCAATGGATATGAGTCAGTTGTTTTCCCTTGGGTGGGAGAACCAGTGGACTTGACCCCGACTCAGGTTGTGAGTTTTCTGAGTCGAGTCCAACTCACACCTATCACTGTGCTGCGTTCGCTGCAGCCTCTCATTGAAAAGTGAAACTTCTTTTAAAGCTCATACTTTCGGCCCAAAGGCACACCTTCTTACCACTCAGATAATATTTTGAAGCTGATCTGATGGTCTCATGTAGTGAGTCATTTCATTACAGACAAATGTTGTCAGCAGCATCATTTTTATTTCGAGGACAGTGATTTCGAAGCTGGACTGTAACCCGATCCATGTAGCAGCCCAAGAGATTCCCCGAGATTAACGCCCTATGCATTTTTTTTCAGCCCGGCCCAAAGCCTCGTCCACGATTTCAGAAGAGCGAGGATGACGGCAAACGAAGACCCTCATACATGCCCACAAGGGGGATCGCCGCTATGTTCAACCAGGGACTGCAGTCTCTAGGAATTGGTAGGGGCAGAAGGATTATTGAGCTGGAGGGTATCATTTATCATATCAAACGCAGCGAGCTGTAGGAGCAACGGACAGAAAGGAAAGAAACACTTTTCCAACTACTCTGCAGGACTAATGCGCGCCTTAATCGGCTCAAAAGAGTCGTGCAAATCTCCCGCAGAGCGCGAAAAATGCAGTCTTCCTCTACACGATGTTGCTCATAAGTAGCTCCACATTGTGCATGAGTGAATAGATCGCACGCTAACCCTGCAGCCAGGACCAAAAGACAGAAAGAGAGAGAAAAGACGTAGAAACAAAAAGTCCGTCTACTACGTATGTCGAGTGCACCCATTGTCATCCTCTCATCTGCAACTTTTAGGTCGCTCTGGTCACGACGCACGCAGCTCCGCCTCTTCTACTGAGACCCTTGACCTTGCGCCCCTACGCCGATCTACTGCGCCAAGTCCGGCGGAGACCAGGAAAAAGTCTATCTTGAAGAAGTCTGAAAGCGCGGTTGGTGGCGGCAGCGGAGGAAGCGGCGGCAGCGGCGGCAGCGGCGGTTGCGGCGTGACGCTTTTTCATCAAGTCGATCCAGAGGCGGAGAGTCTCTTGCCTTCAGACGCCGACAGCCAAGGCGGCGGCGCGGCCACGCCGCCAGTGGCGTCGCAGCGGCGCCAGCACACGAGCGTCCTCAACCGGCCGCCGTTGCCCCCACAACTCGCCGCGCTCGCCAAGCAGCGGCAACAGCAGCTATCACTGCACACCGACGGCAGCTTTTTCTACCGCGAGGATGTCTCCAAGGTCGCTGTGACGGCGACCGCGTCTGCGGCCACGGCCGCAGCCTCGCCCAGGCAACAACAGCTACAACGGGGACCTGGTGATAGGAGCGGCCTTATCGCCGCAACCCTTGCGGCAGCGGCAGCCCCTAGTGCTACTTCGCATGGATCTTTGCCCAACGTCCGGGCTGTTCCGCTGCCTCCTCCTCCTGGGCCGCTCCGGCAGTCGACGACGACGACGACGACGACGACGTCGACGTCGTCTCATCCGCCACCGATGGTCCTTCGCGGCGCAGTCGCAAGCTCGTCGTCTAGTGAGACCCTGCTGGCCTCTGAAAAGGGCAACGGCAGCGTGGTCACCGCCGCGGCCTCATCCAGAGACATCCAGACATCGACCACGAGTCTGACCGCGGCTGCCGCTGCTGCAGCCGCCGCCCGACGGAAGTTTGAGCGCGTCCGCGATCCCAGCCACGCATTTCCACGTGATAACTTCAATGCTTCCAAGCAACCCATTCAAGAGGGCCCAAGTAAAGGTGGTGATGAGTACATAAGCATCTAGGTCTGCCAGCAGCCTTTCTGCCCTCTTCCTCTTTACAGATTTTCCTCCTCCCAGTGAAGAAACCAAGCTGCTCTCCTCTCAGTCCCTCGCGGAGATCTCTTCCTAGTATAACCAATGAAGGGATTTGAAGGTAGTGTGTGCACAATAAAGGAAACCCCTTTATCGTGGGACGAGCAACAGCGTTTTGGCGCACCAAAAAAGCTTTCTACCGTACGTGGCAGCAGCCGCGAATGCCCAGGGCCCCGATCAATAAGAAGAGCTCTTGCGGGGGCTCTCGCGCTCTCTCTTTTTAGTGCTAAAGCCTTCAGCACTTTCTCATGCGACAACGAAGATAGTGAATATGCGACTTTTCTTTTTCTTTTCAGATGCTCTTCCACTGATGTCGGCTGTGTTACGACCACGAAAAGCGACGGCGGCGACGAACGAAATCGATGCTCAAACAAGGTCCAAGAAATGTACTGTATATTGTTTGTGGGAGAGGCGAAAAGTGCTCTTACGAGAAAAAGAGAGAAGAAAAGGCCGCATAAACGCTCAAAAAGAAAAAAAAGGGAAAAAAAAGACATGTGCAGTGCTGATGCTCACTGATGCTTCATTCCTCCTCATTTTTCCATGCAATCGAACGAAATTTTTGTAAGTCCTCTCAAAGTCCCCTCTTTGCCCCTCCTCCCCCTGTTAAAAACAAAAAAAAACATTGTGATACGTATGTTGTACAGTACTTAAATACTTATCCAAGTCCTTCTCTCACGGTCACTCAATCTAGCTTTTTCATTCACAATACGTTACTCTTGTTGCCTGTTAATCTCAGCTCAATGTCACAAAAACACGAGTCTTTTAGAGAGAAAGAAAAACATATCTCAATGTATATGTAGTTAGTGGTTCTACCCACCCACCCCCTACCCAATATCCCCCCCTCTTTCCCCTCCTTACCCCTTAGGGGTGTCATTATTTCCCTAAGCTTTGAATGTGCCCTTTTTAGTAGCCTTGATTGAAGAAATCGAGTGTCCTCTGGACAAACATAGCATTGATTTACCTTCAGCTGATTACTGCCTTTACCATAGGCAAAAAACCAAAAAGATAAAACCAAAAACTCGTAGATTACCAAAGATGATCACTTTTTCTCTTTGTCTCTTACTTTTGACGCTCACGCTCTCAACCCTTCATCGGTCGTTGAGACGAGAATGCATTTGACAATCAGTCGATGTCAGTAGCAAAATGTCATCTAATATGCAGTTAGATGTCTTGCTTTAAGTAGTATACGTCGTATCCACCAAGTAGAAGACGAAAAAAAATGATTGTGTGTGCGGAAGCCGCGTGTGCGTGCGTGCGTGGGTGCGTGCGTGCGTGTGTCTGTTTGCCTGTCTGTGTATCTGTGTGGACGTTACACGTCTGTATGTAGAAAACCCAGTCACGAACTCCTAGCATGCAACGAACGTTACTTTTTTTGTCCAACAGTGAAAAGAACGAAACCCACGTTTTCTCTACCTGTAACTACTCGTTCATTTTTCGCAGTTGTCACTCCTATTACACACAAACTCATGTGATGCTGAGGTGAGAGATAAAAATACTTGACTGAATGTTGACACAAATTTATGCAAGTTGACTGAATGTTGGCAGAAAATTATTCTAGTTGACTGAATGATAGCACAAAATTATATTACAAGTACGGATAATAAATAAAAGGTTCGATTATGCGATCATCTTGTGTTACATATCGTAAGCTGGTGTGGCTGTGCACCAATTTTCATGCTTCAAAGCTTGGAAAATTTAGCAGCCTCAGTGCCTAAATGCTTGTACCGCATGATGCACATGATGACGTACGACACAAGCTCTCGAGCCTTTGAGGCCAAGTCTTAAACGACTTGGGGCAGTGAAGATTAGTGCACGAACATACCAGCTTCGGTTCAGCATCGATACAGGTATGAGGCTGTACGAGTGGCACCGTAATGATGACAAGGCAACAGGAGTTTATTCCACGTACAATTCCTTTATCCCAGTATACTAGTTTTAACATTTAAGGCACTTTAAGGATGCCAGCACAAGTCTAAAAAGGTGCATTACTCTTGACAGATAATAAGATTGAGGCTCACGCTTATTGCAAGGAAAGGTAAATCTGGGCCTTATACAAACAACACTTCATGTTGTATTCTACTATTTCGTAACATACAACGTAAGCATGAAAATCGTGGCGATGACGACTACGGAAAGTACATTTGACCGTGCCAAAATTTGCCGATAGTTTTACATATTACGTTCAGTTTTTGCCTGGCCTTTGTCAGAGCAATTGTCAAGATCCACGATGTAAGTAGATTAATCTTGTCATTTATGCGGAGGCTGCGAGTTCTTGATCAATCATGTCGTCCGTGTTTTCTTCCCCTGGGTCTTCCTCTTCCTTCTCGTCGTCCTCAGGCTCATCCTTGGCAGGATCATACTCAAAGTTGTCGTCGTCCTATAACAGAATCCATGAATTGCAATGGAGAGAGAGACAGGAGAAAAACCCACCTGAATTCCCAGCTCCTCATCAGCATTTTCCAACTCTTCGTCCTCTGCCCCATCTGGACTCTCCAGCTCCCTTGCCAAGCTGGAGAGCGTGTCTGTGGCTGGTGTCGGAAGCGGCGGCGCTTCGTCAACAGTCAAGTCCTCACTGCGAGATGAGAAAAAGTCGACAGATTCATCAAGAATCAGAAGTTTCGTCACATAAGCTGGACGCCACCGAAGGCCTGCCCGCCTTGCTCCATACCGATCACAGCCCCATATAGAGTCTCTGGCCAAAGAGCCCATTCAGACTGCTCTGCCTTATGCGCAACGTTCATGTGTGCCTGATGTCCAAGGTGTCTATGGCACATTGGCAATGTGGCAGAACGGTATCTTTGGCACCAACGTCATGCCGGCCACCGTGGGATTGGTGCACTGACCTTAGAACGTCATCGGCGATCCACACCCTGAGTGTTGAATCCGACGACCCCGTGAAGATCTTTTTGCCGACTACGATGAGGCAATTAACGGCGCCCTCGTGGCTGTGGTAGGTGCGCCGGAGTGAACCGGACTTGGCGTCGTACGCCCGGACGACGCCGTCGCCGCAGCCGGTGAACACTGAGACGACGAAACAGTACGGATTACTGGATAAATACGAGGACTCGAGGAATGCGCGTCATATTCAAGGGGAGTTGTCATGATCTTCCCTCGGGTACTCACAGTGTGAGTCAAAAGAAAACAAATAATTCCGACATGTACTGCATTTTTCTAGTTCTAGGACGTAGTGTTGCTATTTTTATCTTAAGAATCCCGATAACAAAATTCATCATAATATCGGAAGCAATTTCCACTTGACCAAAGTCAAAGGGCAACTTCCCTCGTTATTGGAATAAACTTACATGCGTTCCCTATTGCTGGAAAGCACTTCTCCTGAGCCGCTTAATCTCGTTTGGCCAGGAAAGTCTCTTTCCAGGGTCAACTTTCATAGGCAGCGACAAAGGCCTCTTCAAGAACAAAAGCGTGAATAAGACAGCACTTAGTACATGCATGACCAACTGAGCAGCATTTTTTGCGGCTGGTCCGGCCTCTATCCATGTGAGAGAGTCATTAGAAACCCCTGAACGTCTATTTGAAGCAAATAGTCTCTCCTTCCCTAAGGTGTTTTGACTGCAGCATCCCATCTTCTCACGCTGTTTACTGTATAGCTCTTCTATATCCCTTTATTTAATATGTACCTACAAACATCTACAGACGGCTGGGCCAATAAACGAAAACTTTGGAATTTGGCTGAGCGAGTTTCAGGTTTGTTGCTTAATGCCAAATGGTGAAGGTGCAGTCAAAAAATACTTTTTTTTAACCCTTCTCTGGCAATAAAGTTTGACTGCTACATAAGTTTTGTTCACGATAAGGCGGTCAAATTTGGAAGGCAAAGCTAATCTGCTGCTTTCCAGTTAAACGAAGTTGGAAACAAAGTGTGTTCTGGAAAGTAATTAAGCAGGTCAAATTTGTCATGTTGACCTAGAATCCTCAATTTCCTCATGCACTGTGTCTGTAAAACTTTGTAGGCAAAAGGGAACCCTAACACTGGTTAGTTCTTTATTTCATTTGACTAGAGTGTCTCAAAACGAAGTCTCGCAACAAATATTGCACGCACAAAGCGATCAAAAAATGATCTAGTTTAATATACAGAATGTCTCGCTATCACTGTAGAAAAGTAATCCACTCTGCTACCGCACCGATCGCTGTTCTCTTTGATGTATGTCACAGTTATTGAGGGATAATGTTTGGCTGAAGCATCACATTAAATTTTTGCCAGTCTCTTTGAAAGTGGCCGGCCTTCCTGAAAGGACGAAGTATAAGAAGAGGACAATTTTGTCCCAATTTGGAAGAGCATAATCAGTGACATTCCTTCTTGGAGCATTCATGAAGAGTTTCATTAACAGTCTTTCCGTAGGCTTCTACATGCGTACACGCAAAGCAAAACTACTGCACACTCCTGAAAAATTAAGGATGTGGGTTACTGCAGTACAGTATCTTGAGACACCCTGTATATTTATTCGCAACTTATAGACACCCTTGTGCTTGCACAACCTCGAGTTGGCCCCAAGCATCACTATTACCACTGTTTAGCACCAAAATTATCTCTATTTAATATGAAAAAATTTACACGTTGCGAAAAATTTAATAAATTTTTCGTGCACGTGCTTTGCGTGTCCGTACAGGGTGGCGCAAGCAGATCGCAAGTTGTGAAGGAAACAAAAAAGTCGCTTCTATACTCCCCCACCCGGTACAGGGTGGGCCCCATTTAGCTTCCTATCGACAATGGCCGCATCAAGCGACGCTGCTGCAAAACAATGGATACATAAGGAACAAAAGCCACAAGCTCAGAACGTAGAGACTTTAGTGTCCTGCAAAGTTTCTCGTAAAAAAAAAGTATGTGCAGTTCAGATCTTCGCTAAAAACATTCCCTGAAGAAAAATTGGAACTTCCAACACATCATGTAGTCAGGGCAAGCATTAAAATCCAAAAAACAGCAGAAAATATCGAGATTCAAAGGTCGTACGAACTTCCTCAACAGCTTACTTCAAGAGATGTTGTTAAAAAGTTCACAATGACAGTGGAGCTGCCTCATTTTTTTGCGATCAACCTCTCATTTTATCCCATGAGCTAATTTTACTGAAAAACGAGAGTAGAATTGACTGTCCTTTTGGTCTTGCAACTTCCCCCATTGAAGAAACCCATTCAAGGAATGATTATCGCTAAAGTTGACTTGTTTTTTGTTTCTCAATTCTTGTCACGAGAAAAGGTACTTTTAGTTAAAAGCTATCTAAGTAGTCTCATAACTAACAACATTTGCATTCCACTGATGTCAAAATCGCTCTGTGGATGGGGGTCACCTATTAAGAGCTGAAGAGAAGCTAAATTCGGGCCACCCCGTAGAGTCAACATTTATGTCTCTGTGATGTGTTTCATCTCTGTACTCACATATTCCCTTATGGAACTTGAGGCAAATGACGGTGTGTTTGTGTCCTTTGTAGTGTCTGGTGCTGTCTCCAAACTCTGTGACCCAGCATCGTGCGGTGCCGTCTGCAGAGCCCGTGTACATGAGCCGATTGACCACCACCATGCAGATCAGGGCGCCCGTGTGACCGTCCATGTTCTGCAACAACATGTCGTGGTTACAGTCGTGATGGTCAATCAGACATGTGCGCGAACCTCGAGAGCCTCGTCAGGTTTCTCTCTCGAGGTCGCAAATGTAGCATAATGCAAGGTTAAGGGAATAGAGGAGGAAAGAGAACACTCTTATTGTATGTACGCACGCTTGTTCTTGAGATGATCAGTCCTCAACAGACGGGCTGCTGAGCAATCGTACTTACACAGAGGTCAATATGCATACGTACATTACACGGTGAGTCAGAAAAAAGGGGAAAAGCAAAGTCAGTCTTCAAAGTCCACATTTTGAAATTGTTTGCCCAGAACACTGATTCTCGAAGTTCCAGAAAAATTCATCAATGGCGGTTGCTTCTGACTCATACTGTACGTAACTTTTCGAAAAATGCAGCAATGCAGACGGAGACAAAGGACGTGTCTGGCAAATTCTCAACTCGTCTCAGGAGGTTACAAAACTTTCTCTGTTTCTCTCTGGTTTCTCTCCGTTTGGTAGTGCAGAAGAACAGTGTGAAATTGGGTCACCCAAGTTTCCCGGCCCCAAAAAGATAGCAGTGGAAAGGCAAGACTTTTCATGGGTCTGTACGTAGTCTTCATGGGCGTTTCAGTGTCCTTATGTATCTGTGTCATGCGTAGAACTGCTGGAATGTTAGTGTTTTAAGTATAAGTGTAGAATGTTATTCAGCACTCTTCTGAACTGTTGTTGTGTTGCATGCCGTCATGCGAAGTTTCTTCTCTCTATCTCCTTACGGACGTCTCCCTTGCAGACCACGAGCGTAACCGACCTGGTGGCGCCCTCGAAGACCCTGACTTCCTCACCGATCTCGGGCATCCAGGACCTGGCGTCCGCGTCGACGGAGGCCGTGAACATGTACGTCTTATCGTGGTCAAAGCACATGTCCAGAATCATCTTGCGGTGACGGCGCATCGACTAAGCGAAACGCGCTGGCTCTGCTACTTTATTATGAGTACAATAACCATGGATTGTCGGGAGGACTCACCCTCAGGAGTTGTCCAGTCGAGATGTTCCACGACTTGATGGCTGCGTCAGCGCCCGCCGTGTACAGGACCTTACCCGCTGTGTCGGTGGACATGCAGGTGATAGCGCCACCGTGACCCTTGAAGACCTGAGCAGAAAGATGTAGTGGCGCATGCGAAATTGTCACAGAGAGAGGATTATTCCACCTTGAGGCATCCACCAGTGTCGAAAGACCAAGACCTTGCCGTGTGATCGGCTGATCCCGTGATAAGCATGTCCCCCGGGTTGATGACGGCGCCGTCATTGGGGTCAAAGTCCTCGGCGGGGATGAAGATGATCGGGTAAACGCCTTTGGTGTGGCCCTGAAATGTCCGAATGCACGCCTCATCCTCCATATTCTCTCCAATATCCTGGGTATCAAAGTGCCACGCGCGGGCGGTTTTGTCGTACGAAGACGAGAAGATGAAGTCGCCCGTCACAATCAATCTGAGAGGAAAGATACTCTCGAAGTCACTCAACTGTGCGAGTGCTTTCAAAAATTCGCCTACTTCTGTATCCTTGCTGTGTGACCCGTGTAGACGAAGCAACACTCACAGGTAGTCATGTCCCACTTCCTGATGGTCGAGTCTGCCGAGCCGGTGATCACGAACGTCTCACACACCACGACGGCGTTAATGTAGCTGGAGTGTCCTCTGAGGAAAAACTTGTGTCACATACCCTCAACACACTACAAATTTAATAGAATCCCAATCATGTACTTGAGAACCCCGATGCACTCAGTGTCCGGAGTGACTGTGGACCACATTCTGGCTTCGTTGTCCTCTGATCCCGTGACGAGCATCGACCCGTCTTCCGAGAGCGCCATGCAGTTGATGCTCTCGTCATGGTCCGAGAGAGTCTCGTTCGCGGACGTGATCTGCTTGGCCGTGGAGCCTCCAGCGCCCATCTTCTTTTCCCTAGTAAGGCCAGCAACAGCACTGTCCAACAAAGCTACTTCTCACTCCGCGTATCGATCGAAATTTGCTCATGACCCCGGAGGCGAACTTGGACTATGACGTGCGGAGGGTGTCAAGACGCTAGGAGACACATTGACAGTGGGGACAGCGCTCCCTCAACTCTCTCCCGTGCGTCCATGAGCTTTCTTTTGAACTGACCAGAGGAGTGCGTAGCCATAGTGGTCATGAAAAACAATCGTAGTCAGGTCAACCAGCACCATGTCCGACAATGTGTGTGAAAAGCGCAAAATAGGGAAGGTAGATTTATTTTGTGGACTTATCAGACGCTGAATACGACTTCACTACTGAGCAAACAAGACATGATGTAGCCCCATCCCCCCTGTAGGTATGTGTGGTATACTAACAAGAATCGCATAAAAATGCCACTCTTTTTCAACATGGTCACATGTGTGGCATTAAGGCAGTCTCTGGCTTCACTGTTCAGGAGTGGCGTGCAAAAGTCTTCTGAACTGTGCGATCACAGCTCTTGACGAAATTATTGTCTTTAGTCATATCACGGTTCGCTTGGAAGAGTCCCTGCGACTAGAAGAGGCCCCTCTCCTTGCGTATGTCGATCTGCTTCCACTTGGGAGCGGCCATGAAGTCGGATCGAGAAACGCCCAAGTGTTCCTGAGGAAGGTAACAGTCATTCCATGCAAACAAATCTTACTGTACTGTGCGGGGCTGGCTAATAATACCTCGAAGTCCTTGTCACTGAGGTAACTCTCCAGTTTTGTGGGATCTACTCCATCTGGCAGGGGCCTCTGAAGTAGCTCCTCCCAGGTGTATTCGCTTTTACTTAACTCGGCCAGTGTCTCCTCTAGGATGTTGTTGCCATTGGCAAACTGGAAAACGAACTCGCGGCTAGCAACATGTTGCCCAAGTACAACACACACATCAAGGCACAGTAGCAGAATTTCCACTCACATCAGCGTTCCGCTCTTGTACGTCCTGTCTGTGGGTCCACGCTGGGAAAAGATTGGTGAACTCGTTCGGCTCCCATCCCGCCCAGACAAGCTCTGCCTTGGGCAATGGGCTGTCCTTGTATGAGGCTTCCCGGTAGTCAACGGCGGTCTTCATGGCCGCGCGCCTCTCCGCGTGCCAGCGGACTCTGCCAGACCCAGTCATGGTCTCACCCTCAGGCCACCAGCCCTGCCACAACCATAGCTTGGAAGCAGCGTCCATGAGGAAAAGAGCTGCAAGCAGTTACGTCACTTCATGTTAAGACGGTTATAACGAAAGACTGACGCGCGATTAATCGTACCAGGTTGTTCTACACTGTAGAGGTCTGACTGGCTGAAAGCCATAGTGTTGACCACATCCACCCTCCTAAAGGGACACAGCAGCTCAGTCACGTGGAAGCGCCCGGAAACGGAGCTCATGTAAAACAGCCTAGGCGAACCCGAGGGCGCTGGCGCATTTACGGCGTAAGTTCCATCACCCAGGGCCTCCTTAGTTTCCCTTGATTCATGGCCTTCAAGTTCTTCGACAAGCTTCACGCAGCCGCGTTTCCTAAAGCCCATTTCTGGCGGCGGACGTTGCGCCAACTTGCTGGCGTATTGTTTCGCGAGATGGCGCGTGTGTTCCGGCGCAGATGCTCCCTGCCACAAGGTGAGCTGGCCCAGGTCAGCGTGTGCCAGCAAGAGACACCCAGCACTGCGAAGACTCTCTGTGCTACACTCGACCTCGACCCCACAGGCTTCATTCTCGGTTTCACCCCGGATCACGTACAGTCTCTTGTTCTCTTGTCTCCTCTCTCCCCTGCGGCCTCGGTGAACGGTCATCTGAGAATGATCAGAGTTTGCAGCTCCAACGCTTCTTTCACACTATCTCCTCTACCCACCATTCCGCCGAAGAGGTTTAGGAAGGCCGCGTGTTCCTTGCCCTGGCTGACTCTGATCTGCGGTCCTCGCTCCTCGTCGAGCTCGACCGTCATGAGGGCGCAAGCACCTTTCCCGGTTACCTTGGAGTCGGCGCCTTGCCAGAAGAAATAAGCGCAGCGTTCACGACCAACCGCGGCGTGCTTAGAAGGCCGGCCTTTCAAGTCACGGCCTAGGAGGACAGGTGTCGGTCACGGTCACATGAAGTACTCGTACAAAGCATTTCCTACCTGTGAGGGACACTTTGTAGATCCACCTGAAGACGAACGTGTCCTCCGAATGAAACTGTGCCTGCCAATCGTCCAGCTGGGTGACGTTGTACTCGTTGACGTACCAACACTTCAGTGAAAGCGTCTCAATTTCGTATTGTCTGCGCTCTTGGACGTCATAGTAGCCTGTTCCCCGACCCAGGCAGCTGCCCTCCAGCAACAGGTTGGGTTCTTCCACAACCCATTTGGCCATGGCGATACCGTCGAAAGCGCTCACTTCCATCTCGCCGGAGGTTAGGTTGGTGCCTGCATTCGCCTGCTGAGCCTCCTCATCCTCCTCGCGGAGTCGAAGTGGTTTGGCGTCATCTGGCCAATCTACAAACTTCTCCCTGAAGAGCACAGTCTCCATATGCTGGCTGACCTTGCCGGCCACACCCCACGCGGGTCGGGGCCCCCTCAGCTCTGCAGTGCCCAGAAGTGGGTGTGCCTTACCAACGTCGGAGTAATCGAAACCTTCGGACCAGACTTGCTTGACGAGATTTGCGCCGGCGCGACGCAACTCGAATGGCGCGGACTTTCCGCTCCAGACGTATGCTTCACCACCGAAGTCAATGACAAGGACACGGTCAGGCTGTAGTGCCTCGTAGCGAGGAGCGACTCCCCAGCTTAGGTCAAGAGGCACCAGTGATTCTTTGCCATCGGCCACCTTCACTTCCCAGACGAGGTTAAAGGCGTTCACGGCCACCTCGAATTCCTCGTCCTCTTCTGGCGAGCCGGCTGGCTTCGCAGAGCCGATACTATCTGCTCCCAGCCTCTTCCAAAAGTCTCTTTCGGCCTTGGAAGAGCCAAAAGATTTTTCCTCCTCGAGGATGTGCAGCTTCGCCGTGGCTTTACACCCCAGCTCCTTCCTCTGTACGATTGTAGCAGCGACCTCGGCAGAGCGGGAGCGCTCGATCACGTTGGAGAACTTGCCCTGCCAGAGATAAACGTCGTCGCGGGTGACGAGTACAAAGGCGTCACCAGAGTTGATGAAGTCGGCTCTCGGAGCTACTAGCCTCGTCTGGCAGGTTCGTCGGCCCTTGATCTGCAGAAGCATCGGTCCATTTTCTTTGTAAGGCACGAGCTCCTTGGCGCGATAGGAGTCACCGCGACGCAGCTGCACGCTGGAAAAGTCCTCTTTGCTGGCCAGACCAGCAAGAGCCTCTACGGCCAAGTGTGAATGCTTTGAAGCTGGGAGACAAAAGAACCTGGTTGTACAACTACTTACTACACCATACAAGAATCACTAACCTTTCTCAATCTTTTCCACATTAATCCGCCTCATCTCTTTGTCAGCCACTCCAGTCAACCTCTCCGTGTACTCCTGCTGCAAATCGCTTCTAGCCGCCAGTTGCTTCAAAGGGTTCCTTGACCGCTTCTTGCTCTTTCTCACAACCGTCGCTCTCTTAGGAACGCTCAACAACTCCCCTCCCACAGACGGTCTCGTGACTATGTCTAAGTCCAAGCCCTCTGCTGTGTCGCCATTCGCAGAAGACAAATACAACGGGGTGAAGAAGGCATTCAGTAAATCGTCGTCCTGCTCGGGCACAACGACACTTCTGAACCGGGACGATTCCGACACGTCGATCCTGGGTAACACTGAAGTCGAAGCCGGCCTCGGCGTCCCAGCAGCCACTGTTATTGTTCGCGGCTTCGGAGTTCTTGTTATAAGATCCTCACTGTTGTCTCCGTCCTCGTCATGCCTGGTTGCAATTTGATTTCTCCTCGGCCTCGCTGGCTCCGGCGAGAGTGCCACCTCGGAGAGCGCCTTGGCCGAGCGCATTTTGCCGGCTACCGTGAATTTGCCCACATCTTTCTCTCCCACCTTGGCCTGCCATGAGGTCTGTGCCGTCTGCAGCTTGCTCAATCTTTCCACGATGCTCACTGGTCTCTGGTTGTCATCGACCAAAGTCTTCTTCGGGCGAAGCTGGACGTCGCTGTCGTCATCGACGTTGCTGTTGAGGATATCGGCGATGACAATGTTGTTGTCTAGGCCCACCTTAGGAGGAACCTTCTTCTTCCAATTCTCCTCACCACTCTTCTGTAATGCGGCGAGCCTAAGGGGGACAAATCGAGAAAATGGAAATTAGTTCCTCGCTGAGGCTATGTTATGCATGGTAAAAAGGTCTGGCTAAGGGCGCATGTACACTATCAAGGCTCTAAGCACTGCGGATGTGGTAGGACGTGGCTACAAAACAGTCAGCACAGTGTCTGTCATCAAGGGTGTCAGTGTAGACGCTCTCAAAGAGATAAACAAAGAGTAATCGCCCCCTGTTCTACTACAGACTGCACAACCGTGCCAAAAAGGGGTGTGTCGACCACATTTCACGCGCAATCTGCAAAGCAAGTTTAGTCAACTTTTTCTCTCGCCTTTCAGCAATGCCGCCCTGGACCTTGGTTCCGTCCATCTCGTTGCTCTCAACGGATTCGTGTCCGACGTCGGCGTCGTCCTTGTCTTCTTCTTCTTCGTCGTCGTCTTCTGCTGCTTCCACTACTCTCTCATTCTCCTCTTGACTACTGACGCTTTTCTTGGCCTCCGCTGAAGATGAAGTAGACTTCTCGACCTCTTCATCCTTGTTTCGCTGACTGCTCTTGAAAATCCGATAGTATTCTTCAGCCCCGAGGTCCTTGTTGGCCTTCTTGGAGGCCGCAGGCTGCCTTTGCGGGTCGTTGCCGCTAGTGATCACAGTCGTCTGGTTGAGGTGGATCCTACGAATGGGGGAAGCGTCAACAAAAATAAGCAAATTGTCAGACAGCAGAGAAAACTGCGGCTGATAGAGCAGAGTCTCTTGACTGCTTCAGCAGCAGCAACAACACATATGTAAGTAGACGTTGATGTTGAGAACATATGAGCAGGAGTCGTGCAAACAGACGAAGAGACAATAAAAGGCCCAACTGTATCCACAGACGAAGCTGGTGCAGCAGAGAAATAGAAGCCTTGACTGCAACACTTGTGCAGTTAAAAATATGAGAAACTTCTTCGTCCTCATGCAAGCAAGCAACGCAAAAGGAAGTGTCCAATTTCAACATGGTCGTTGTACGTGCCGAGATGATAAGTATTGTATCACACCGAAAAAAAGAAGGATAAATGGCCGAACTTCCTTGTGAACATTTTTGAGGGTGAGGGAGGAATTATCCTTTTTCTGGTAAGGTCAGCCCTGCCCTCAAGGCCACGATGGACAACAAGTATTGCATATTTCTGCACTGCAACTGCAAGATTAGCTCACAGCTTTTGAGGGGTGTTAGTCCAATGTTGTGCGTGCCGCAGCACTCATTACTACGAAAGCTGCAGCTTCTCTTCACTTACAATGAGACTCCATTGAGCGTTAGGATGCGTGCAAAAAATGACTTCTACACCGACTGTTGTCTTGCTACGCTCGGCTGCTCACGTTCTTCTTCAAGTGTGTGGACGGCGCCCAAGAAGGAGAAGCAGAACTAAGACTTGGTTCCAAATCCGCAGAAAAGTGTGCTCACGTATGCGAGCGCGCCACAGGCGACGGCAACGGCCCCGCGTACCCAACGCCGCACTACTTCAGGCTGCGGCAGCTGCGGGGCTAAGAACGGAAGCGACACGCGCGCGCACAACGAAGCGGCGCGCTGGCGCACAGGTCCCATAGACAACCGCCGTAGTCACCGCGACCAAGTGAGTCAAGGGCAAAGGAGGAAAACAAAAAAAATACAAAAACAAAATCGCGCGCGCAAAGGTACGCGCACGTACGCGCCAAAGATTACTCGACCAGACTTTGTGAAGGTGAGAGCGGAAAGTCACTTGATAAAGGCTGTGGATGAGGTCATCCTGGTCTCATTAGCACCTAACGAACGAGCATGGTAGAAGCGATCATTTGGAAGCAATCCTATTCTGGTGAGTGAACACCAGAGAGAAGACATGAGGCAAAGAGTCATTTTTGTCGAGAGAAGGCTTGTTTGCAGTACATAGCTTTTCTTTCTTCATACCTGTTATATAAGAGATCTGCTAAGCTCTTAGATGTTCATTCACCCTGGAGCTGTTGGATCTGCTCTTTCATTACGTACTAATGAGAACGTCATGAGCTCAGCAAGACTGGTGATTTAAGCCTCCACTTTTGTCAAGTCTCTTCTCACTTATGCTATAAACACACAGTGAGCGGCAGATTTAGCGCACCCACAAGCATGACATTGTTTTCAATTTCCTTGCCAAGAGGCACCTCCCCAATCCTTCTGCTGCTACCCAATGGAGGATAGAAGAATTCAGTTTCATTTAATGCAAACCTTAACTTCTTCCGTCAGCTGACATCATTTTGAAGCTGCCAAATTTACCCTCTCTGGGTGTGTTAATTCTACCGGGCACCGATCGGAAAACCACCTCAAACAAGCTCCTGAGTTCTGCGTCATAGCTCACTGAACTCTTACCCTCCATAAATTTCACTACTTCATCAGAGCCAAAAACTTATTGACAGCCACAGACAATTCTGAAACCAAATTAGGAGAATTTTCCAATCTACCAAAGATGAAAGGCCTCTCTCCATACATCTATCTTCTGGCGTCTCACTTTCCTGGACGCCGACAGCTTGCATGAATTTCTCCACCTTTCTTGGCGTAAGAAACAGATGATAAGCTGTGGTCAAGCTTTGGTTTTGCAGCCCTCAAGATCTTTGCGAAGTTGGTGAGAAGACAAAGAAATCAAAGAAATCTTTTCTACAAGTGACTACTCACTCTCACCACTTTGGTTCACGGTTCCAACTGTTACTAACTTTTGTCTAGCGGATACTGAAATCTCCCAGCAGCCACAACAGCGATCCTAACAGAGATTTTTCTCCTTCAGAACAGGGATAATGTGGGGCTTTTTGGCGGTGATCTTCCAAATATTTGTGCTAAACAAAGTTGTCTATGGCGGCTCATACGCCGAGAAAAGTTACGCAGTCTCTTAAGATGCACGAGTCATAGTGCATACTAAGATAAGCCTCAACTCTACTGCCTGTCCGATTGAGCAGGCGCTTATAAAACAGTAAGCTCTTACTGTTTGTATGTCATCCTACGTCACGTGCATTCGCATAAGCTTGTGTTTACCGTGCGTACGCCGTGCATGCTTATTCGTCCGGAGCAATGAAGTTGTTTTGCCAGGTGATGCACACACCTTTTGAGACCCTAATAACTCTGCACACACCGCACGATGACTGCCAAGTTCGTTCACATAACAAGTGTCAAGGAAAAATGCTCACTTTCAAAGCAGCCAAATCTTCAACATGAGATAAAAAAAAATCGGGAACAGATCAGAGAAGACTCGACTACAACGCATTCCTTCCTCCTTGTCAGATCATAAGCGTTTCTTACTTGCACGAAGAAAAGCCATTTGTCCTATGTCTCCATTAACATTTCATTGTATAATGTGAAGCCTCAGAGATTCATAACGACAAATAGGACGCATTGTCTCTCCTTGTCTTACAAACAATCACGCAGAGGGTTTTTTTTAGCGTGTCATTGATCGAATGCCTTTTTCTTTTTGCAAAGGATCCAAAGATCTAAAGATTTGCAATCAGCCCATTGCATAGCTAAAGACCCTGAAGAGTTCACACAGGGAGGAAGAAGAGGCAATGCTGGATGTTGTCGTGCCTGAGCCTGAGCAACAGCAACAGCAGCAGCTCTTGTGTCGGTCTCAACCCCCTCCCTCCCTGCCTCCCTCAGGCCTAAGGTCAAGATCACATGGGATCAGCGTGTGACAGCCACTTTGAAGGCGCGCTTATGCAGGGCCCACATTTTTGAGAGGAGGCAAAAACGCCCAATTCATCGTGTGCAATAGCGACCTTTAAGCTACATTCGTAGTCAAAGGATCTTAGCAGAGAAGAGAGGAGATAATGGCGGAAGCATGCGGAACGACGGCAAAAACCCATATGATCCGAGGAACAGGAAGAAACGAACTAAGATTTGTTAGAAAAGTAACAATGTAACGAGGAAAGCTAGCAGACCTGGCAGTGGAACATTAAGCTTGAGGTGTATGTGTAATGACGTGTCATTCTTTTGTTGCTTAGCCTTGATAAGGGTTGGACACCGCTGCTACTGGCTTGGTGGGTAGAAGCATGCAGTGACGCAAGGGCTTGGTTATGCAAGAAACACATAAGAAAAAAGAGGCTAGGCGGTGGTGTTTGCCAACTGGGTGGCAGGGTCTCTTCTCTACCACCCAGGGAAGAGTCTGCACCATCAAGAAGAGGATGCATATTCTCTTTTAAAGCCAAACTACAAATGAAACACTAACACTATGAGGTGCAAATGCTGGCTAACCTCGAAGGTACTGATTGCATTGTCTATTCTCTCTTCTGGGCTTTACTTGCGTACCCAGGGAAACCTGCGGGCAAATGACGTCTCGCGATCGATGTTATTTTGCTGAGAAGTCAAGTTTTTGAACAAGGTCACGCAGCTAAGAGAAAAAGGAACGATTGTTACGTTTCTGTTATATTCAGTTAGGTGACTCAGCACTTAGGTAGCCTTAACCTTGATTTCGACTAGACAAAAAAATTTCACGTAAGACTTGTCAATGCTTTACTTAGGTATGAATTTACACTGCTTAATACAGAGTGGCTACCAGGGGGACCAGGCTGGGAGGAGGAGGAGAAAATTGATCTTACCGTGGTTCTGATGAAGCCTCTTTGGCCTTCTTCTCTCTTTCTTCCAACTGTTGCCTCTGTTTGATGGCGTCGGCCTCCAGCGCAATTTGCTCTAACTTGTTCGCCAGGTGGGGATCGTCAGAAGAGATCTTGACGCTCGAGGGTTCGATCACTGTCTGGAGCCGGTCCTTCAAGCTCTGTTTTCTCGACTGGACAGATTCTGATTCTCTGCGGAGTCTCTGCTCAAGCTCGTCAGAGTCCTCATCGTCGTCTTTGGCTCTAAAAGCGTCAGGAATGGGGTCGATAACGACGTCAGAAAAGGGAGCGTTGTCACCCAAGGACAAATCCTCCTCGCTGTTGGACGCTGTCGACGGCGAAGACGGTACCGCCGCAGCGGCTGCGGCCTCCGCAGTTACGTCATCAGCGTTCTTCAAGATGGGCCTAAGTGTCTCATCATAACTCGAGTCCTTCTTCAGTACACCTTTCAATCTGACAACGTGAGGAGCTGCTGCCGCCGAAGATTGTTCAGACGCCGTTGTCCCAGAAGCCGTGACTTCAAACGAGTCATTTTTAAGGATGCTTCGCTTGCGCATCATCACGGAAGAGGAATGGACGGAAACGTTGGCAGTGGAAGAGATATTGGCAGTGTTGCTCGACCCCTCGCGCATTTTCTCCGTGAAGAACTCTGTGTATTCACGGCTTCTTGGCGTCGAACCTTTTCGGCGAACAATGCTCAAGGTAGGGTCCTCGGAATGCAAAGGATTCCTCGACATGTTGAATCCTAGTTATCAGCGATAAAATGGTGACGAAGGGTCAAAAGAACATGTAGATAACCTGTCTTTACCTTCTGGAACATCATGCTTATGAACGAGAGGCTTCGACTTTGGAGAAAAGCTGGAACTGTCATGATCCGAATTAGGCGTCCTAGAAATTTTCACAGGCGCACCTGTAAAGCGAAAAAGAAACCGTAGAAACATGACACCACGGAGTTATACTGTACATGTTACTGTACTGCAACAGTACACAAGATAAACGACTTTAGAGTGACGGAGAGGGAGAGAGAGAAAGAGGGGGGAGGGCGTCAAGAACCCTGAACCACCATCTACTGCTTGCACAAGTAGAATAGTAGTCAACATGTGCTTTTAAAGCGTCATCAGCATGTGCTCCCAACACCAAATACAGCTGCTTCCTCTTCACACCTCTGCTAATTGCCGATGCCGAGCTGAAGATGTTCCGGAGTGAGGCAACATCAGCTTTTCCAGACCTCCTCATGTTCCTCGAGGCCTCCTGGACCTCGTCGACGGTAATCGGCTGCGTCTGGAATCGCGCCAGCAATGCCTGGTTACGCCGGCGCCGACTCAGTACACTTGCGCCGGTGTTTGGACGAGGTGGAGGCTGCTTGCACGTCGCCATAGGGGAGGTCAGGAAATTAGAGGAGTCAAATAACCGGACTCGCTCGGCCAGGGTCAACTTGGAAGGATCTACGAGGGTAGGAAAGGAGCACAGGGAGGTTACAATGGAGACGTGTTGACGTGTTTCAACACGGCGTTCACGCAGACTAGGACTACTACGGACTCACGCACACAGAGTCCGTAGTACTCGTACAGCTTAAACCCTCTCAACCCTCAACCCTACTGCTTACCTGCTTCAGTGACGACTTCCACCGCTTCACCACAGATTGGCTGGGGACTCGCTCTGGCTGTCCTCCGAGGAGACGACCGCGCGTGAACATCGGAATCCTTGGCGGCTTCCACAGAAGGCGGCGGCGGAGAAAAGAGCTCGGGCCTGGAGAGGCGACGAGGTCGAAATTCGTCGTTGACATCTGACGTCCTGTAGGAAAAGTCGGATGACTCCACCTTGTAGAAGCTGGACGAGGACAAACGATTGTTGGAGTCGTGATCTCTGTAGCGTAAGATCGGCGTCGGGTCCCCCTGTTCAGGACTGAAAACAGAAATGAACATTTGTGGGACACAAGAATAGAAGACAAGCTAAACGACTTAAAGGTTAAGGCAACACGATAACATCTTCAGAGAGACAATGAGAAAACTCGAGGACTTACTCATCGTGAGCGGGTGAAAGAGTCCTGCTCCTTCCGCCAAACAAGTCTTCTCGGGAGTCCCTGTTCTTCAAGATTGGCCTCGGCTCGACTAAGTCAGCGGCCGCCGTGGTCCTCCGGGTTACGGCAGTTAATACGCCCACCTCGTTGGGATCACTCAAAGGACTCAAGCTCTCCTCGGACTTTCTACTCTTTAATATTGACCGAGGCCTCTCGCTGCTGAAGCCGTCTTGATCCAGCTCGTCGTCCGTGCTCACTTGTTTTTTCTTCAAAATGGACTTGATTCTTTCGACATCTTCCAGACTTCCCTGCTTTTTAAGGATCGACGTGGGTTTTCCACCAAGGCTTCCACCATCTCCGCTGTCCGGAGTTCGGCTCCCGCTCGTGTTGGCGCTGCTGTACTTACGCTTTAGTATCCCTTGCGGCTCCGGAGACCCGCGACTGGCTGGATCTGACGGTTCCAGATCCTCCGTGCTCGACCGCCGCTTGAGGATCGACGGCGGTGGCTCCGGCGAGGAGTTTCTCTCGTCGCAAGTGGAATTGTTTCTGCTCCGAATTAGGATCGGTCTTCGGGCGGCATCAGGAGACGGCGAACGGATGCGGATGTGGTCAGGTCTAGATTGGCTTTCGTCCGCGGACTTCTTCTTCAGGATGCCCCCAGTGTGAGGAGTCGAGAGGTTAGGCTCCGAGTCCTTGTGCTTGAGGATGGGTACAGGCCGAAGAGGTTGCTGGAGCTGTTGCTGCTGCTGTTCCAGCAAGCTATCCAAATCTTCAGTGCTCTTCTTTAAGATCGGCTTGGGAACGAACTCCTGCGCCTGCTGATGTTGCCTTCCTGCTTCTGGCGATCGCTTGTCCAACAACGTCAGCGAGGAGGACCGGTTCCTGACGGTCCCTTGGACGGAAACGGTATTGGGCTGGGAGACTCTTCTTGGTGAGCATTGGACGAATGGACTGCCTTCGGGAAGGTTGTTACTTCTCAACAACTCTCTGGGCTTTGGAACGGGAGGCAATGTGGACTCAGTGAGACTTTTCCTTCGCTTGGAGTCGTCGTAATCCTTTAGGAAATTCTGACACGTTTTAAGTACCTCCTCCTCATCGAATTCGACATCTTCGGGCTCTGGGGACAGCGGCGCCTGTTGCTCGGGTGTTGCTGTGGTCGATTCCACCAGGTGGAGTGCTTCGTTGGCCCGGCTCGTCAAGACCTCGTAGCGAGCCATGAAATCGGACTTTCGACGGGAGGCACGTGATGGCGAGGAGTAATCCAGGCCTCCTTCGCTGCTCGCAGAAACCTTCCTCGTCGGGAGCATGATTGCGCTTTGAGGACGATCCGCGCCCGGTGGTCTTGGCGGCGCAGGTTCGTTAGGATTGAACCCGCCAGACGGATTGGCGTTGCTACGCCTGCGCACCACCCCGGCGAACTCTTTTACAAACTGAGGAACGGTGTCTTGGTCATCCTTTTTGCGCAGGAAGCAGGGAGAGTTGCCATCGGCCGAGGTCTTCCTTAGAGCGATTTTGATGCCGCTGGAGGACGACCGGTCAGAACAGGACGAGGGAAAGATGGGCGGTTTGTTGGCCGAGGATGATCCTGGGCTCGTGACACTGCCGGGGCTCGCGCTACCATTGTTGTTGCTGCCGCTCTGCTTGATGCACGACAACACCAAGTCCGAAGAACGGCGCCTAGATGAGGACGAAGCGCCGTCAGAGGAAGTGGACGAGGACGGAGAATGTTTCTTGGGCCTCCCGGGCCAGCGCTCCAAGGAGTCGGAGACAACTCCAGCAGAGGAGGGTGGCGCGACGGTAGAGGACGAAGACGACAGTGTCTTGTCCGGACCGCAACCGCCGGAACTCCGGGCTGAGTGAAAAGGCGACACCGGTGGCGTCAACGTGCGAGAAAGGGATTTGAGTATCTCTGGAGAGGAGAGTTCATAGGAAGCGCGAGGATCTTTCGAACCGTCTGGTTCTCCTGAAAGAAAAAAGTAAGAGATGTGAAGTCAACTATCCCACTGGCACTGTTGCTTCTATCAACTTTAGTGTTGTCTTTGTCTTTTGACCAATCACTAACATCACTGCGGCCTTTTGTGGACTAAGTCATATCTCTCAGAGCCACCACAAAGCCCGCATGACGTAGAGACAGACCTCTGACACATTGCAGGACAATTCAAAGATAATTGAGTTTGCTTGGGAGTTGTGGGGGGAAAAAGTTCACATTATTATAAGATGGTCTCCATCATAGCTCAGCATTTTGTCTAAAAACAAGGACGGGACATCGTCATTTTTAGTTCGTCATTCATTGGCATTGTTAGTCAATCCTGAAGTGCTTCACTGTCATTGCAACCAAGGTGTGCACAGATATTAACGTTTCACACATTTCTCTCACCGTAAAAAAATAAGAGGGTGAATCTGTTCTTGGATGACTTTCATTTTAGAGAATCCGTGTGAAATTACTATTACTACATCAATTTTGCACGGACTCTCTAAAATAACCTCCAGTTGTGAGTTGCAACTGTCCCAGTTAACCGATGTAATTTACGACAGATGGAGCCAGTTTCTTTGGAACACCCCCATAATACATTAATCCCGATTATCTGAATCGCAAATGTCCGAAGCTGACTGAAACCGTCATTATCTGAACCCCACCTACCTACCTGTACAAAGTCGACTGCATGTTAAAAAGGATAAATGTTGCTGTTGGCTAACCAGGTGGGAAAAAAGCCCCTGCAGGACGTCCAAATACCTTGCTAGTGGTGCATAGAGTCTATTTACCCGTCCTACCACGCTCTCTTTCCTCTCTATCTGGCTACGTGCGTCCTGGATACACAACATGACGTAAGAGTCAACGATGAGTCATAATATGTTAGTCAAGAGCTCGAGAAACATGGAGGAAACTTGCAAGGCGACCTTGAGAGGGAGGGGAGAAGAGAAGGGATTGAGACATAAGGCCTGACTTCTTCAAGAGAGTCAAGAAAACAGTACCACTGACGTTGGGTGCACGTAAATATTTTAATGAAAAAGCCTTCTTGAAAGCCTTGAGGACTTAACGGACAACCTAAGTACTTGAGATGAAAGTTCTGACTTTCCTGGAAGTGAGCAATGAATCACAAGTCCGCAGGATTTATGTAGCAAACTGTTAGAAACAATGATGACGCCACGGAGAGACTCTCTGTCTGGTGGATACGTTAAAAGCATCCACCTGATCAAGGAAGAATGGCTGCTTGGCGGAAATCAAGAGCTGCTTGGGGTGCGTGGGAAGACCCGGTTTGCCTCGACTGTCCCGAAACCTCGCTAACATGAGTGTTCTACACACGCGCAACCAAAAGGAAACATCATTGCCGTCCCCCCTTCTTCTCCTCCCACGTAATAAGCGACTCCCGACGTGTGGGAGGAGGAAGGCAGGGAGAGTAACCCCAGTGGGTTCTACAACTTCATGAACAGCCACGGCGGAGGCTACGGCTACGGCTGCGGCTGCGGCTGCCGCGGCGAGTGTGTGCGTGCGTTAGTTAGTGCTTTTTTCCATCACCACCTTACCATCGATGGTCTGCAGCTCGCTCGCGGCCTGGAATAGCAACTCTTCGCTTGAGTAGGACATGTTGAGCAACGCGGACGTACGCTTGACGGAACTGCTGGGTGGCAGTGGAGCTGAACAACAGCTGGTGGGCGAAGTCGAATCCCTCAAAGAGTTTCTGTTGCTTCTACCCCCAGCTCCGGGACTGCTGCTGCCGGACGGGGCCAAAGGAGGAGGAGGAGGGGGCGTGGAGGAAGAGTAGTGGCTAGGCGAATGCTTCCCATCTTGTGGAAAACGATAATAAGGGGGGCGTGGGACAATAATCTCGATTAAAAGAACAATACTCACTGGACTTGTTGGCCGTCGACTTCCTAGGCGTGGGCACGGGTGGGATCATGGCCCCGTTCACGTCCTGCAGCAACATCCTCTGCTTTGCCGTGGGCATGGTGGACGCTGGCGGCGGAGTGGGTGGTTTGGACAGCTCTGCCACAGCTGCAGATAACTCACAGCCGATTTGTTGGTATATGTGTTCCGGCGATTCCCGATCTGCTGCCGTTGCCGTAGCCGTTGGTGTTGTGGTTGCCGCCGGTGGACGGACAGCAGCAGAGACCTTTCTGCTACGGGCAGAAGAAGACCCGCTCCGTGATGACCGGTCCGATGAAGCAGTCGGCGTGCCTTCTTTGCGCCGTCGACGCCGGTATTTGCTGTACGACTCGTGTCTGGTGGCCCCGGTGCCAATGGCAGAGGCAGCACCTGCGACGCCTCCACCGCTCTGACCACCAACGCTCTGATCGTCTTCGTCGCTAGAGGAGCTGGCGACGCTGAGTCTGTTTGCAATCTGAGACGCCAGTTGGCGTCGGCGCTCCTCCTTGTACTTGGTCATGCGCCGCTCAGCGGCCTCATCACGCTGTTGCTTATCCGACGGCATCTTGCCTGCAAGATTTTTTTCATCTATGTCACAGCACAACAATTGAACGCAAGTCCATCATCATCATCATCATGCTGATGCTCAAGGGCAGCCTTACCTATGCCGGCTGGATCGCTGCCACCAAATGCTGGTCCCGCGCTCTGTTCACGGCGTCGTCGCGCCTCACGCCGGATGCTTCTTGAGCGCTGGCGGCGCTCAGATGAAGACGACTCATGGGTCTTTGGTCCTGAAAGGAAATGGAGAATACGCGTAATGACAAGCCTTCTTTGACAAGCTCCTAAATAACGGGGTGCCTCATTAGAGGGAGCTAGCCCAGACACATGCACACAAGTACATCTTGTGCCTGCTGCGCGAGAAGAACATGAAGCACCTCCGCTGCAACGCCTCCCCGACCCTTTGCCTGCTGATGCAATTGCGTGTGGGCGAGGAAGGGTGATAAGCAACCGCTGCGTCCACCAAGAATTAGTCTGTGAGTGTGTTAGTCGTGCATCTCCATACGCATAAACAATTTGCCAACTTCTGCAATCGTGAGCCAACGCAGCTGCTGCCACTTTGAAGAGTTTTCCTACTTCATGAAGACTTCGCCGTGGTCCTACATAGTGGACCTCTCGCAGGAGGAAGAGAGCATTGGCTGGCTGGCTGGAGGGAGGGAGGGAGGGAGGGAGGGAGGGAGAGAATGGAGCAACTCCTGCACACTCATGTTTGCAAGTGCACGTCCCGTAGTAGTACACATTGCTTACGTAGTAGATCAAAGTCAGCAGCATTGCATGCACACCTGTGAGTCAATACGGACGTGTTAGTCTGGACCTCGTTCTCACTTCGTTATTACCTCTGTTCTTTTTCGTGCGGATGTCAACGAACTCAAAGTCGAAGAAGGGCGTGTGCCAAGTGTACGTGTGTTTCATGGCCATTTTCAGCCTCTACCCAAAAATCTTTTTTCAATGGGGGAAGAGAAGGTTCGAGCTTTTCAGATTATTCTGGAAGTGTTTGAAAGGTATCAGACCGACGAGATTTTTCCCCCTCTCTGTTGAATTCTTCTTTGTGCACTATCTTTTTCTTCGCCTCTATCTAAATGACTTGAGCGATCGAGCATCACTTGTTGACTGGAATTGAAATGATGACTTCTTGGGATCATTCATGCGCAGTGACTCACTCGGCCAAAGATGCCTTAAAATAGCAGCAGCATTAAACCAGTTGTTCACTACCCCTTCTTTGGGATGGGGGGGGGGACCCCTTTCAATTTCCCTCTCCTCTCTTCAGGTTGGAGGACACTAAATCCATCGCATTCTCAGTAGTAACTTGTACGTGACCACCTCAAGAGAGGACAAAACGTGCAACGCAGGCCTGTGGAAGCTCACATCTTGACACCAGCTCCCAAAGAAGAAGAAAAAAGTTTCTGCTGGCTCACTCACTTGTTGCTGTTACAGAAAGATATCTTCCATGACTGAGATCATCTGTCTGGCATGGGCACACGCACAAGCTCGCGCCCTGAGAGCACGCGTGCGCGCACCAGCAACCGAGATAACAAGTCTAGGAGGAATCGACGCTGCTGCGCCCATGCACGCTGGCCTGTGAATGGTACACGACGGGGAGGACGACGACGACGACGACGACGGCGACGACGAGGACGAGGAGTAGGGAAGTCAGAGGCACGAATATTTGCATCTCTTGAGAAAGGAGAGGAGGGAGATGTTATTACACGGGAAGAGAGAAATTGTGGATGAAAAAGACGCCGTCGCTCTTACTTATCTTCTGCAACCACCAACAGTCCATGCACTTTAATTCGACTGTCAAGAAAGCTCAGGAGTGCTTCACCAATTTTCTGACAGTGGTTTCTGGCCAAACATTGACACGTCGGCTAAGGATTTTTCTGACCTGCTTATGACAGGACTGCTTATTTATGACAGAAAGAAGAACACAACGAAGATTCTCCTTATCTCGCTATTTCTTGCCCCACTTCTTCAGAAGGGTCACCCTCTAGGAGGGGGACACAGCTCACAGCCCACCATTGCTACGAGGAGGAGGGTAGGACATCCCACCCCTTGGGATTTTTCTTGGGGATTACATAAAGAGCAACCATTACTACGTAAGTTGTGCATAAAAAAACAAACATTTCTGGAATACTTCATGGCACGTTAGGATCAATTAGTCCCAACAAAGAACTGCTTCTCTTGTATAAGTTTTCTAAATATACCCGTTTTTTGGGGCCCCACCCACTGTTGAGAGAAGGGAAATAGGGTCTCATTCTCCATCCATAATGTGTGCTAGAGGGTCCTTTGCTGTCGTCCAAATCAGGTCAGCGGTCTTTGTGGATTATACAGACAGAACACCAGGCCTGTGGATGGGGGAACTTCCTTACTTCCAGCAGAAGGCCTTTTTGCAGGCCTCACCCGTACCCACGGACTTCTCCTTGGGTGGTAACCCCCCCCCCTCCACGAGAAGTAGTTCACGTCACCCGTCTCCGTCGAGGTCAATACTCCAAATCGACACTCTTCCCTACCTCATCCCCCCCTACTGCAGCCAGTTCTCCCTCAACCTTGGGGTGACGCAAAGACAAAACTTGTACTACATTAGTAAATGAGTTTTCCTGTCCCCTACCCTGGCCGTTACTTAGAGCTACTCAAGCTCACAGTCACTGCTTAAGTTCGACGCGATGAACCAGGTTTTTTACCCCCTTTAAGGAGCCCCACCCATTGTTAAGGGGAGGGGGCAGAGTTTGATTTCCCTATTCTGATCCCTTGGGCTTTCCTACCACTTCCTAGCCAACTTTGATGGAAATCGATCGGGCGGTCCCGGAGGAGATGCGCGGCGGACAAAAAGACCGACGAATGAGCTTCAGTCCTTTAGGTAAAGATTTTTCACCCTCAAGTTGCGCTGCTGCCTCCACGGGCGGACAAAGGAGAGGAGCGGCAGCGGCGAAGTCTCCTTGCAGCAAGTGAAGGGGGCGATGACGCAAGCCACGGAGTGAGTGAGTGAGTGAGTGAGTGAGCGAGCGAGCGAGCGAGCGAGGGTCAAACAACAAATCGCCAGAAAAAAAGGAATGCCCCCATCAGACAAGTTGCACAAGCATAACTTTTATGGTGGAGGCCGTAAAAGTAGCAAAAGAGGGTGCTGAGCCCTCAACGTTTGCATTTCCTTTTGTGGAAAGGCCAACAACAGACACTCCAACTGAAAACTCGTCACATAAGGCTTCTAGTGCGTACTCAGACAAGGACATGTGCACCACGAGTGGACCCACCGTTTGTTGCACGGGTCAATCTGCTTTGTTGACGACAAACCAACACCACTACTCAGAGGTCTCCGAGATCCAAAGTCAGCTGATACTACCAAGTTACCACCAAGGATGGAGGGTTGGCCGCTTTAAGAGCAGGTTTCATTACATAACTTTTCGTAAATGAAGCCGATCTTTTTGTCCTCACCCAGGGGGGAAGTTTGCTCATAATGCCGTACTGTGTCCTTACCATAGGGTCCAATTTTGGCACCCCCAAGTAGGTGCAGCCGTCTTAGAGGAGATACGATCTGGACAGACACCAACTTTACTCAGGGATGAGATATGCAGGAGCCAAGAGAGGGTGTAAATAAGTCGTTCTACTCTTTGTTGATACCACTGCAAATTTGTCAGTTTGCAAGGACGCTGACGAATCCTTTTGGTTTTCTAAGCCGAGGAATCATGGTGCTACAGTCGAATCTACGTGAGGCCAGGAGATAAATAGATACGACGATATTGTGGACAGCCTTCCCTCCCGCCACCCTCGCAAAAAAAGCTCAAGGCCCTCCCGAGGCCCGCCGGTATTTAGCATGTTGCCAGTTTCTGACGAAAGTCCATCTTCATACCTGGCAGCGTCGACCACAATGGGACATTATCTACTTGCTCGCGCTTCTCGGAGTTTGGACCGGTGGTTCCGCTTTCCAGCGGGACCTTGACGTCAGGCAAAGGTTTCTTTGGGCTCTCCTTAACACTCCCTCGGGATTCGCGACGTCGCCCTGATTGATCCTGGACTCGGTCGAGGGTGACTGCGGTCGCAGGTCTCTTGTTGTTCTCCATCTTTCTGGAAGTGTCGCCCGAGCGCGCCTGCTGGCCGGATGTCGTCACTCCCCGTCCGACACCCCTTACTACTCTATCGGGCGGACGAGGATCCAGGCTTTTGGACGTTAGCGACAACGGAAGACGTTGTCGCCTCGGCCCCTCGACTCGAACCAGGGGTGGCTGACCGCGGTCGCGGATTCGTGCCGGGAGTGTTTGGCCTCGGATCGACGAGGAGGAAATCTCTTTGGTCCCGCGTACCTCGTCAGCCCCCTCATTTCCTGTTAGCGATCTCCGTCCTCCGTTGTCCACCTTTCTTGACCTCATCTTGCTTGCTTTTTGTCTCTGCCCTTCCGACTTTGTTGTCATCCTTGCTCCTTGTCCACTGCCGATGATTTCCTTAACTGGAGCAGCTGGGGTAGAAGACTTGCCGCGGGTGTCAACCTCGCCAGCAACACTGGACTTGGAGTCTTTTCGCCAGCCCCGCTCCTCCCCATCAACCCCGCGAGACAAGGTCTTGGTCTGTCCAGATAGCGGCCGCAAGAAACGCGGGTCTTTCCGCTCGGCGTTTCCTCGCTGATCCAGCAAGCGCGAGGGCAACGGTGACGTCGACGACGAGATCCTTCCTCTCTTGGTTTTAGCTCCTCCGAGGTCGACCCTCTGGTTGGACGTGATCCGAAATTGTGAGTCGACTCCCCGGGCCGTGGGCGACAGCGACGACGATGACGACGACGACGGCGTCAAATAGAGCGCCGACCCCTTCGTACTGACAGCCGCCGCCGCCGTCGCCCCCGCCGTCACTGCCGTGGCTCCCACGACAGAAGGCATAGTTGATGGCCGCGAGCGTTTGTCACTTCCGACCAGAGATGTCCAACACCTGTGACTCGGGTCAGCCAGATCTGGCGCACGTGGTCAACCCCAGCCAGCTCCGTGCGCCAAGAGCACGCACGCTCCACTACTCCTACGTCTTCTCCTGAGCGTGCTTGTGTCAAGAGCGATTGTCACGTCTTCTTCGTCCACCTCTCCATTTTTTGCGTCATGTCTTCACCTGAGGCTGGATAACGACTGGCCAGAGATTCTCTCTTCCTCCTCCTCCTTTTTTACAGGTCCTTCTTCGTCACCACCTTGAGCAAGAGTCAACAATGGTCTCCAGAAGAGGAAATACAATTTTCGCCTCAAGAGATCCTGCTTGGCTTTGAGCAAACACTACTATAACGCGACTGAGCTAACAGTCCGATTCCACGCCCATTACGGCAAAGACTTCTTCTGCCGAAGACTCTTTTTATTGTTGTTCCTCTTCTTCCTCCTCCGTGAAAGCTTTTGTTTTGAGCAAAATGTTCAGTGAGGCGGTTTCTTCTCTGCTTGGAGGAGCTGCCGAGACTGATCCGTCCGTCTCTCAATCGCTACCACTGCTCTTCGTCCTTCTGCTGTGGAAAAATCTTGGAAGAAACTCTTGGCGCACGCGACGTCTTTTGTTTTCGCACTCACTGGTGATGGACCAAGGAGAAGAGGGATGGGAGAAGAAGAAGACCCCGTTCGTTCGCACCACAGAGAGAAAGAAAAGAGGTTTGGCCAAAATGATTTTTCATTTTTCTTCTTGCTTCACTGGTAGCACACTTTGCTCTTGGCCAACTCTTACGTCCAGACTCTTTCCTGGCACTGGTGGCAAGAACAAGGACTTCTCTCTCTCTCTCTCCACTGCTGGCGAAATAATTATGAACTGTGAGTTCATGCATGAGTGTGCAGGTTTTTTTCTGCTCTGTCCCCGCTGCCTGCATTTCAAGCGCTCGGCCGGGACCGTGGAGATAAGATAAAAGAGGCGGCATCGAAACTACTACGAAATGTCTCGATTGCAAGGAATATGCACAGGCTGGAGGCCTTGAACACTACCTAGACAAGGAAAAGGAGGGGAGCGTTTGTCAATATCTGCTGGAAACAACCTTAATTTGGAGAGAAAATTTTTGCAATGAAGCAAATTTTTGCAAGGGTGCAAGAAAAGAACCAACCACAGCCAGGCTCATCCGTCAGATGTGGCTGTTTTTGATCTACTGTACGTACATCGAGTGTCTCTTGCTGGGCGGATCCCTGCACCCCTCCTCTTCTCTCTCCTCTGCCAGAACAACCCAAACACCATCGGTTGCACGTTAATATTAATCAAGAGAAAGCACAACGTTGGTTTTTTTTCTGTTTTTCATTAGTCCAGACTGCTATAAGCAACCTTGGCAAAAAGACCACTCTGCCCTACTACATACTGCTGCAATGAACCATCTTGTCAAACTTATAAAAGCTTGCAAGAGCCACGATCAAAGCCTCAGAGAGCAATCGCGCGAGAAAAAGGAGGAGAAGAAAAAAACTTGTGTCATGGCCGACTGATCTTATACCTACAGGAAATTGCAGCTCCTGTAGGCAAACTTTCCGTCCTCGGTGCACCGTTTTTGCTTGCACCGGGTGAAATCGCTTGACGTCCAATGGGGAAAAGCTCAAGAGATGGTGATGAAGCATTGATGGCCTCTCCAGCGCAGTATCTTAAAAAGGACCAGTCCATCCGCCGGAGAAGACAACTTTCCTTCACCTGACATACGTCATCTTGCTGCTTTCACGCATGAGGAATCGAGGTTGCGTGGTTTCAGCCGTCAGTTGCTGCTTCCGCATAGCAGATGGCGGGCGAGGGCATTCCCAGGACATTGATGGGTGCCGCCATCTGCTGTGCGGACCACATGGCACGCAGATGCCTTCAAGGGATTTCAATGAGGCATTCAGACCAGAAACTCAATTCGTATTCGTGATCGCAAGTCAGGGATTTGAACTATGGGATTCAATTCTTGAAGATTCAAATCACAATCTTGCATTCAAAACTCGCAATTATGTCATTGATTATCATAGGAAGACCTTTGCGACTGCTAATACTTGTTCCGGACCAAGGAGATTCTGAAATCCAAATTGCACGTTTGATTCATAGCATTCAGATACAGTTCGTGCGATTTAAACCAGACTCGAATGCCATTTCGCCAAGGATCTCAGCGAGGTTTCATATAACATTAAGTAATCAAGACTTTAGGTACTTGTCCCACTACTACACAGTCCATACCTACGGAAGTGCACAAATAATACTTAAAAGAGGGTGTGGACCAAAAGTAACTACACCTACTAGGTGCTCATCACTCAGGCTGTGTAAGACCTGCGCACAAATGCATAACTGATCTCTTTGGACATAGGAAATTCCAACTTTGGTAAACCACTATCAAAAAAATTGGACCAAAATTAAGCTCGTCAAACTTTAAAATCATTCTGAACAGCGGTTACATCTTATCTTTCTACTCTTTGTATTCATGTGAGAAGTGTAACAAGTCATCAGAAAGGGGATGCGCCTAAACGCGCCTGCATCAACCTTCAAGTCCTGCTATCTTTGAATCTGCTGTGATTCGTCAGCGTTTGATGAGTATTTTAACCAACTTGATTTTGGTGTGATCACCTCTTTTCAAAAAATGACTTTCAACTTTCAGAGGCCACAACTTGCTAAATTTTGGTCCAATTTTCAATTACATCTCTTCTTTCCGAAGAGTTTTGTCGGGCATCTGCAGGTCTGACACAGCCTGATTAATAAGCACCCAAATGGGGAAAGTTACTCTTGGTTCACCCTATGTGTACATAGATTATGGGCAAAGGGGAAAAAACAAAGGGGCGATTAGGCATTAAGGCGACAAACTATTAAAGTACTGCCATCATATTACGTATATAGCACTCTGATGACATTTGTATTCCGAGAAAATTGTAAGTGATTTGTGTTATTAGCGACAAAGCAGTAAAAACATCGAAGTCAGTGGCTGAGCGAAGGGATTAGTAGTCGCTTGCGGATCCTAGAAAAGAGAACAGAATTAAGTCATTCCGACCGGATGAAATTCGACTCAGTTGAGCTTGATTTAATAGTAGTAATTGAAGAGGCACAAACTGCATTGGATGTGAAATGTAAGCCCATCACCAGTAGTAGAAGGAAGAAGCAGCAGCAAAGGATCGCCAGTATACGTACAGCAAAAGCGCCTGAAACTCCACCCGGCGTTTATTAAAAATTACAAGTCTCACTCGTTGTGTTGAGAATAGGACTTTATACTATAGGCTCTACATATAAGACCAAGCATTAATATTAGCTACTCTGTGTGCGTGTGCGTATATGAATGTTTTCCTACGATTTTTTCAAAAAGTGTGTGCATAAGAGGTGGTGCAAAACCCAGAATTCAAAGGTAAAACATAGCAATCATGGACACTCCGGCCAGGATGACCCCGAGGGCGGCGAAGAAGTCCAAGCCGGAGATCTGGTAGATAGAGGCCAGGCAGTAGGCGGCCATCAACAGCGCAGGATGTCTCAAGGCCGTTGTAGCAGCCGCTGTGTGGTCGCCACCGCCTCCGCCTCTGCAACACTCCAGATCCTCACCTTTGTCGTCGTGTTCCCGCTGCTTCTTCTCCTTTTTCTTTGCTTTCTTCGTCTTCTTCTTTGTCTCCCCTTCCTCTTCCTTCTCCACCTTACCAAGATCTCGAGTTGAAGATTCGTAAGAAGTGCCCTCGATTTCACTCTTGCCGCTCCGCCGCTCCAAGCCCAACTCAGTCTGCCTTGTGTTCTCCACGCCGTCGCTCAAGAACTCTACCTTGTCTCCCTCACTGATCACAGTTTTGGACTCATCCTCGTCCTTCAAGCTAAGGTGCTTCCTGAGAGTTTGATTGAAGGCACTCAGGTCCTGCTCCAAAATGCAATGTTGCGTGATCACGTCGCTGAGAATCCTGCTACCTCCTAAGATCTCTTCTGCCTTCACTTCTTTGATGTCTTCGCATTTGTCACCTTCGCCGGAATTTGTATGGTGGTCAGAGGAGCCAGATACCGCCAAACTTTTCTTCCTCTGCTTCTCCAGCAACTCGGAGACGTTGGTCGTCAACAGCTGGAAGACGTTCTTCCCGTTCCACTCAACCTCTTCCATCTCGCGCTTCTTTCTTTCCTCTTCCTCGGCTTTAATGATGTTGAGAGTGTAACGCATGCACTCATACATCGCGGGGTTCCTCTTCAGATCCTCGTAGGTCACAATGGCCTCGTCGTCGTCGCCACCCGCATCTGGGTTGCCAGACTGCTTGCGGATGATTTGAGCAATGTGCGCAGAAAGGGACTTCATGACGGCGTTATGTCTATTAGGGTAAAACACCACGGGATCCCTTGACTTTTGATATTCCTCTCTCTCCTGACTCTCTGCTCTCTCCTGGTGCTCAATTGCGCTCCTCGCGGTCCTGAGTTCTTGGCGTTCCTTGCCAAGATCCCTGACGCCCAGGGAAGACGGATCCCTCATGAGACTCTCGTCCCTGCGGAGATTCCTGAAGGCGAGATCGTCGAGCACGAGGTCCGGATTGCGCATAGAGTGAAAGGTGGAGCGGTATCGCGCGATATCAGGCACAGCATGAAGGTAATCCTTGTTCGAGCACCCATGAGGTGGATTTCGCGGGATCCCGAACTTGGGCTGCGACTCCAGAGACGCGTGGGCACTGTGTACGTCTCTTAACTGGCGCACGATGACGTCGTCCGAGTGCGCGTTCGGTTCAGGATCCTCGAACGATAGCTTCGGAGTTTCGTCGTTTAAGTTTACTTTTACGGGAGAGTGGAGGAGAAAGCTGTGATCGACTTTGGCAATCGGATTGGCAGTGACTGAGGGAGTTCGATTGTTTGCCCGTGCGATTCTGAAGGCCATGTCATCCGTGACCTTGTCATAGACGCCGCTGCGCCGGTTGGACGGTGTCCGCGGAGTGCGACTTCGACTCCTCCTCTTCGGATTCACTATGTTTTCAAACGAACTCGAGGTGTTCCAGTTCATAAAATTGTCCATGTCAGAGAAGACGGAATCTTCCTCGTCGTCGTTTCGACTCGTCTCTTCTCCCTGGAATTGATCGCGAGCTTGAGCAATCAACTCCTGGTGCGCCGTGGGTAGATCTCTCCTCTCAGCCCGGTCTAGCAAATCTTGATCCCGTTGGATGTCACCCAAGACATCCTCAAGTTCGTTCATGGCATCGAGGAATCGGTGACGGCGCTGGCGAGTGCTAAACCCTGGGTCATTCTCAAACGATCGCGGCGGAGAGAATTCTTTTGTTGGTGGTGAAGGCGAAGTCACTCGATCTTGCGACTCCGACTTTTCCAAGAGCGTAGACAACGGCCTGGGCGGCAACAATTGCTGCTGCAACGGTTCTGAGCACCCGGAATCCTTTGAGCTCACCGAGCTGCTCGGACTGGACTTCCCCGAGTTCTTCTCTATGGAACTGTTGCTAGACTGGTGAGGACTGATGACGCTATCTCTGCTAGTGGCCTTGCTACAGTTGGACACCCTCTTGCGCAGGGGCCTCTCCGGACTGTAGTCGAGGTCGCTCAAAGCTGGTATCGCCCGCTCGCAAACATGCATGGGGATCGGGTAAAACAAAGACTGAGGCTGCAAAGTTGGTGGCGGTGACTTCCAATACTCTCCTTGCGGTGGCAGTGAAGGCGGCGGAGGCACTGGTGGAGGGGCAGACATCAAAGATGGCTGGCTGGCGTACGTTGTAAGAGGTAGGGGCTTGTCGCGCAGGATGGGTCTTCTACTCCGCGGAGGAGCCTCGTCAATGGCCGAGCAGCTCTCCGCAGGCGTGACCTTGCCAAGGGCGATGAAGGGATTACTCTGACTAAAAGGAACACCAGTGTTCAAGCGCGAAAAGAGGTGCTGATCGGAAGCAGACAGGTGCCTTCTTCGATGAACAGGACGCTGCTGTTCGTCTTGCACGCTGCTGAGGGAATGAGGAACACCTTGAGGAAGGTTTCTGTCCACAGTTGGTACTCCGAGATCACTTGGATGAGGTGAAAAACCAGTTTGAGGTGAGTGGTGAAAAGGGTTGGGCGGAGATTGCTCGCACGGGTAAGACACCGGACGTCCTTCGTCATTCTTGAGCAAATACAGCCGCCGCCGTGGGTCTCTGGGTGGCGGCGGCGGCGGCGGATTCGCGGTAGAGGCCAGTCTGGCCTCTGCGGTCTCCATCCTGCTCTGAACTTGGGCTTGAACGAGCATCCTCTTGCGAGGATCAATCTCACGAGACTTTCGCCATGAGCTCCGTTTTCCAGAAGTGCGACGCCTCAACATGGACGACGAACTTTGGCTTGAGGTTTCGTCAACGGTGTTTTCCTCGTCACTGGAGTCAATAAGGGAATTTCTCTTAGCCTCGACCCTCTGCATGATGTCCTCTTTTTGTTCTCGCCAGTTGCGCTGCCTGTCTTGGAAGTAGAAGCCATTGCTGCTGCTACTGCTGTTGTTGAAGGGCGAGAGCAAGGGAACCGTCGGCGATGAGTGCAACACCAGAGACGTCGGTGACTTCATCTGAGGGCTGGGGTTGACAAAGCTTGGACGAACCATCATTGTGGGTTGGAAGACGTTGCAGGCCTGATGATGTTGCCTGGGTGGTAGTGGAGGAGGAGGACGATCGTTATCGCATTCTGGAGACGCATTCTTCACAATCAACTGTCTGACGTGCTGAGCAGCCTCGTCATCAGAGAAATGTTTCCTGTTCTTCTTGAAGAAGCTCCCCAAGCGATTCCAACGATTGTTGATGTTCGCCTTGGCCGTTACCGCCGTTGACGTCGTGGTCACGGGCGTGATCACAGCTCTGGCGGCCCTCGGCACGTGCCTGTTGTCGATCGGACTGGAGGTGCTCAACATCTGCATTGCGGGGCTGCTGGCGCTGATGACGCCGCTGTCGTGAGACACGTTGTGGAGATCGAGCGCCGATGCCTGACTACGCAGAGACGATTGGAGGCTGGAGGAGCTCTTAGCCAGAGGATCTCTTGGCGGAATTGGAGGTGGTGGACAGGGAAGCATCTTGATTTCCTTCTTTGTTTTCTTCTCCTCCTTCCGCGTTGATGGAGCCCTTAATTATAACTGTTGCCTCAGCCTGGAACGAACAGAGACAGGAGGCGGTTACAAAAACTGGATTTTTGACAGAGCAATATCGTGTGAGCCAAAAATACGTTCATGCCACTGGAGGAGTGCCGCTTCTCCTCCCCCTTCTATCGAACATTTTTTATGACTCGCACTGTACATAAGTTTGGCAGAGAATATAAATAAATGAAAACAAAGACAAAACATTTAGCTCCTTCCTCCCCAAGGCAACAGCTCCTGTTGCAGATTGCAAGGCCGCTCACCTTTAGATGGAGTAAAAGAAAGGTGCAGATTTCTTGGCATTGGCTCAGCTCCACCTACCTCCAGCATCAGCCACTTCATGCACGGTCAAGTCGTGCTCTCTGAGTGGCTCCCCACTAATGAAATATCTGTGCAATCTGCTTGGCTGCCTCATTTTCTATCGCTGAGCGAGCCCAAGCAGCACAATTTATAGCTACCTCCCCTCTTTGTCTTGTCTGCTACGATGCTCTCGACAGAGCTTGATTCGCCTCGATCAAATGTGAGGCGCATGAGAAGACTGAGCTCAGACATCCAGTCCAGATATCGTGGGGTGTGAAGCTTCCCCTGTTTCTGCTTCCACGCCCAGGGTTTTTATTGTATTTTCTGAGAAGTTCGCTTTCGACAGCATGGGAAAAATCGGGGCGGGGTCGTGAAGATGACGACGACGACGACGATGACGTCGGCGACGACGACGGTGCTCTTCTTGCATCGCCTGGCCGACCACATGACCGAGCTGTTCGGATTGTTCTCCCTCAGCTGAGACGACGGCATGCATGAGATTGAGAATGAAAGAAGAAGAAAAAGAGCATCGCATTCGTTCACTGCCTGACCCTGCGCATGTGCGTGCTTGTGCAGGACATCACATTCTTGTGCGCGAGTGAGCGAGCGCGCGCGGGCACACGCGCACGCAGCAGGAGGACCTTGAGCTGCATTGCTAAAAGGATGAGGCGAAGAATTCCAGAATTGATTGCGACAACTTTTAGCGTTGGTAAAGAACAAAACAAAAAAAAATCAGACGTGCCCATAAAATCAGCGCACCTCAAGGGTGCCCAAAGACGCCCACTAGAAGTAGTAGGACGGGCAGGAAAGAAGAGCCACACTTTAAACAAACGGCTGCGCCTCCCACGAGAGGAGGCACACGCGAGCATTTGTGTCACGCCCACGCCCTGGCCACCCCCTCTTTTAAAGAAAGATCACACGTGGGGCAAACTTTGCAACGATTTCTTAGGGAGGGTTTTTTTGGGCAGCTCATTCTACTTCGACGACAGCGTATGGACAGCCCGATACAAATCATGAGCTTCTCTCTTCATAGACAGTGCGAGGAGGAAAAAAAAGATAAGGTTAGGCAAGAACAGGTTTCCTGCTGTATAAAGGTAGATGCAGCTTATAATGAAGTGCCGGACATAAAGCAGCCGCACAATTAACAAGATTCACTCAAACTTTCCTTGGAGGGGAGGGACAGAGAGGGAAGTGTAACTGCTTTCCCAAGACGAAGCGCTCATTACAGACTTTCCAGTCTATTTCAGAAGAAAGTTCCATCCTGTACGAGTGTGAATGAGACTTTCGTCTCTCATCGTGACAGATGCACGCATGCTTCATAAAAGCAAAAAATTGACAGTTACTCGGAGGTTTTCTTAAAGTGGATGAAAAACGAGTCTGGTGGTCTCTACAAAGACCTTTGCCTTCACTAAGGTATGCATGAGAGACTCAAAACATTCACAGCAGACTCAATGATTATGAAGCATTTTGCGTGGAGGCTCTGCCGAAAATGTGCATAAGCACGGGTGTTGACGACAATGTCAGCGTCCTTGAGAGATTACGAACAACCGAGTGCAAAAAATTAGTTTCTCTCTTAAAGTTTGCAAAAAAAATCACTGCAGTTTATTTGTGAACAGCTGGTGGAAGCATAAATTGGATCCAATCCTACGTAAAGTGCACTTTTCCCAGCGGAAAAAGTCAATCTGAGGACAGGAAAATGGCGTCAAACGGAGCGCGACGATTACGCAAGGCCTATATATGGAGAGGCCTTTAAATGCCCCGCATTTTTTTTTATCACTCCACACGAATGATTGAGTTCGTGAGAGTCTCTCAACATGCATAATTCAACAATTTCCTCGTCAATGCTGACACTCAGAAAATACGAAGCAACCGTTACACAAATGCCAAGAATTTCTCTCACACGTGAGGCAATCAAACAGTTTCAAACTCTTTCTTCTAACGCACTTTACGACTGCAACCCTTCAGGGAAGAAGAAGGAGAAGAAGAACAGCAAATGGGCGCCCAACAAGTAGGTCGACAACGCCACTGCCTCGGGCTGCAAGAAGTAGGAGAAGACAAATCTGAGGAGGTGAAGGAAAAAGCAGAGTTCACAGAGTTCCCTTCCTCCAGCTACAGGATGTGCACGCATGCAACGTGGATGCATCCACGAGAGCCACGAGCAGCAGAGATGCAACACAGATGTCGTGTACACGGCCTGATCCCAAAGTCCTCTTTACAGACCAGTCGAGACTTCCTGAGCTGTGGTTGATTTCTTTCAGGAATCAACCTTCTCCTAAGACCCGCGAGATCAGGACGACTTAAGAATTAAATGCCATAGGCACTTCTTATAGAGGAACCGATAAACTAAGTTTCTACGGCTTCGTGTCAAGGATCAAGTTAAAAAAAAAAAAAAAGGTACCCGCTAACTTTTTTTCAACAGTAAGAAATGATCTTCTCAGTGCCTGAAGCGTCTCGAAAAGATCTGTCCGGATTCCCACGGTTTGCAGAGTTTCTTCTTCATAATTAAATGATGGTAAAAAGACCATACAAAGATCTGAGACTTTTGTCGAGGAAAAGGAGATCTCAGCATAGGTGGCTCTTTTCTCGTCTTCAGACGGGAAGTCAACTGCGAAGAAGGAGCAGAAAACTCATTGGCTTTGGGCATTGTGCAAGAGCAAAACCCATGGCAAATCAATTTCTCGTCTAGCACTGATATCTGCTGGACACCAGAGCCTGCACCGGTCTTGAACAAGTCCAGAAGAGGTGAAAAACACCTCAGTGGTATCACGGCAGCTGGTCAAATTTCCTCAGTGCCTGGAGAAGCCCGGGCAACGTCACTGACAATAGGAGCCCCAGCAACATCACTGACACGATGAGCCTGAGCAGCATCATGAATAGAAAAATCCGGCCCACTTCTGTCAGGACGAACCTGAACAACATTTGCGCAGCAATACTGACCTTTTCGCTGTTGGGACAGAACTCTGTTTCTTAGCTCAGCGTCCAGTGCAGCTCCCCAAAAGTGTCCGAAGCTTGCCACACCTGATTGGCTGCCCAACATAACTTATGTGGCACTCAAAAGCAGGTCCGTCAACGGCACTTTTTTTCCTTCTCCTCTGCGTAGGCCTTTACATGAGGAGGATTTCGTCGAACCTCTTTCCTCGGCTACATGACTACGAATAAAAACAGTTCTTGCTCCTCCTCTTTCCTGTGGGCACGCCAAATGCCGCCACCGCCGTTGGCGCAGGCTGCGCCAGCAGCTGGCGCACAAGCACGATGGAAAGAAAAAAATGTGCTGCTGCAGCAGCTGTTCGTATGCTTCTACCCTGGCGAGCGGCAAAAACACTTGCAACAGAAGTTCGTTACTTAAGGTGAGCCAGGGAGGGGGAGCGAAGCTGAAGTTACGAACAACTGTAGCACATCTGTTGTGACGTCATCAATTGGTAGCTGGCAAAACCACAATGTGCTCTTGCTATATAGTTATGATTATGACAGAGAAAAAGACATAAACATGAACACCGCAGCGGCAACAGTTTGATGGCAAAAACTTTGTTGTTGCCACACTCTGACATTCCCACCAAGTGCAAACACTGATTGATCTCAGTGCCTATGGTGTCATCCAGTGTGTGCACCAAGGTCTCGGCGAAGACATAGCTTCACATCTCCGCTGCAGCACTGCATGGCACGGTCAATAGATCGTGCTCTAGTCCTGGCACAAACCTAGTTCAGATCTAGGCCATGTTCCTGGTCCTTTGCGAGGTTAGGCCAGTTTAGAAAGCTTGGTGTGTACTGAGACTTCAACCACAGTTCAGAGCCTCTGTGTGCGTGGTCTGTGAGTATGATCCGCTAGATAGCAATGGGATCATGGCTCAAGAGCTGGACACCACATCACTTTGCCCAGGAAATGTGGCAACCGGTAGCATGCACGTGCAGGGAAACTTTTCTTTGACGAATCATCACTTACAAAAGACAGTTGGTGCCAACGCGCAGTGCCTTCTCCATCCCGTCCCCTCAGACCTACGTCAAGCTGATGTCTCATCCTTGAGTCATTGTAGTGTGTCGCATTTTCTGTGACGCTGCGTATGTGAGTACTCACTGATCTGTCTAACCCGGTCTATAATATGTGTGCACTTGCTCCGTATGTTTGACAAACAGAGGCAGTGCAATAAACTATATTTGCCATTTCATTCATGCTGCACGATAAAACAAACCTTCATCGTCTGAATCTGTGATGAAACATTCAATAGTTATGTGGTGATGAAGCTCATGCAAAGTCCATCCTCCTACATCAGACTTTGCCGCCGCTGCCCTGAGTGCAGGCCAAGGCTGACTTGGCTCTACCTTCCTTCTCTGTATTTACCTTGGAAGCGAGCGCGCTCAGAATCTTTCAGGGGAGGCAAAAGTGTAAAACTGTCTTGTTCTTTGCTTGCAAGCGAGCTTTTTTAGTTTGCTTTTTGCTGCAAGCCGGAAAACGGAGAATTCAGAATGTTTTTGTAGGGAGATAAAACAACAGCAGTGAAAGCCTTGAAAACGCTCGTGGCTCCCATGATTGGCCATCACCGCGACGTTATAACTTGGGTTAAAGGCTTAAATGACAGCTATTTTACATGCATACGCCCTAATGTATTAGGACACAGAACCTGTTTTTATGGATGAGCTTCGGGTATGTCAGCTGCCATACTCCGTGCCCTAAAGTGCGTGCTGCGCAGCAGCAGCAGCAGGAAAAATGGGCATGACGTAGAATGGGCAACACCGCTCATTCGTCCGTTCATCCACCTGTACTAAGCAGATCGTCTTTCTGTTGCGTCTGAGGCGGAAGGAGCATTTTTATTATTGTTGAAGCAAACATTTCACAGATAGCAAAGTAGTAGTGGGATCTGGACGGCTGAATGGGGTTTGCATTTCTCCTATTTTCTGCAGCAACAGCTAAATGTCAGGGTATGAACTTGGCTGCTGTGGCGTCACTTTGTGTATTTTTTAATGTCCACGCAGGAAGCATCATGGCAAGGATAACATCAAGGATATTTTCCCTGGACACTTTCAAGATATTCACACACACAGAAAGAGAGATGCATTTCTCGGTATGTTCCACATCGCGGCCAAACGAGGCCTTGAAAACAAAAAGGTGACAATACCAAAGTCACTTTTTGAGAATAGGCCTTATTTTTTTTTTCGCGTAATAGCTACGCACGACCGCAGCAGAGCAGCAGCATCTCTCACGCAGGCCGCATTTGAAGGCGACGAAGCGATCGTGGATTTCTATGTCAAATTGCGCTTCAGCTCCGTCCTTTAACCGATAACCACGATAACGTGATAAAAAGTATTGGCCTGAAAAATCAGAGAGCAGAACCCCCCCCTCCCCCCTCCCCTCCCCTCCCCGCCCAGAACGGAATGTGTAAAGGGTGGACGTAATTCAGCAACTTCTCTCTCTTGACCCCCTCCTAAGTGGGGGCGAAGAAGGAAGAATGCCTGAGCTATTTTAACGTAGCTAGGTTAAGCCTCCAGTACTTACTTATTTAGTCACGCGTACAAGGTGGCCAAAAAAAGCTCTGTTGCACAATTTGAAATTGCCGCCATGTGAATGTTGTGGAATTTACAACGTCAAGATATTGATGCGGGGCAGCAAATATTTTTGTCTCTGTGCAAGCAGGATCTTTCGCTCAAGTTGTACGGAATTTGCAACTGAGAACATTCTGATGCTATTCAGGTTTTGTATCAGCTTCATGAAGAAATAGTGTTGTGTGGAAAGAATTGATAGTTTTGGGAACCACAAGTCAGTTTCCTGACGCGCTGGATTCCACGAGGTGATGGACTGCGCTCAGCTTGGAGGTCCTGGAGACCTCCGCGGTGATGGCGTTAGAATCCGGAGATGATGTCGGATCCCAGCAAGGCCTTCCATGGGTATCTGGAGCGTGTTGTCAAGTTCAAAGGAGGAAAACATTGCGTTTAGTACTTTCGCTCCCGCGACTTCTGGGTGACAGAATGAGTGACGCCACTACTGAATTCTCTGTCAAACGTTATTGTCTCGTAAAACGATCTGAGCGCGGAAGAAACATTTTTGACCACCCTGTTTATGCTACTTTCACAAAGGAGGAAACGCGACCTGTACGATTTCCTTTTTTGCTCTAAAAATCGCATTCAGCAAAAATTGCATGGCAAAAAAAGCAAAAGAAGAGAAATATCGTGGCCTCAATCTACGTGTGTGCACTGGCATTCAAGACGATCGAATTTCGTCAAGAGGGTGGATCAGTTACCTGCGTATCCTCGTCTAATCAAGAGGAAGCACCTTGCTCTTCCACCGATCCTCGCCTGTACTTCTAAATTGCTATTTAGGCTGTGCTAGAGCAAGTCTAAAGGAGAAACAAAAAGTCAAGCGGCCGCCAATTAGCGAAATGACATTTTTTTTCTTTCTTTTGCACGCTTGGAAATTTGATATTACAGACGCTGAAAGTCAGATGGACAGACAGACAAGTAGGCAAGCAGACACACAGACAGACAGACAAGTAGGCAGGCGGACGGACAGACAGACTGCGACGCTCCAGTCACCAGATGTTCCGACTCTGCGACTCGACATAAAGGTTCCATTTCTTATGAAATGAAAGATCCGTCTCTATATTTACTTGTCTAAGGCAACCTCTGTGGATGCGCCGAGAGTTCTTCTAAAACGGGGTCATAAGGTGAAAATGAACACTAGTGACATAAGCAAAAAGTGGCCTGTAATATTGCAAATTGAGAACAGAAAATTGAAATTGGCATGGAAATGCATCGGCGACGTCGGACTGAATAGATTGCAAAGTTCCATCGCGTAGCGAAGGAGTAACATTAAAATGTGGTTAAGTGATAAGACATCCATTAGAGTAAGAAGAGAGAAAAAATCTCCTCGAGATATCGAGAGTGCGAAGTCTCGTTCGCAGGTCCAAGAAAAAAGAAGAAGATAGCTGCACTATCAAGAATTGGGCCCTTAGAATTACACTACCAACGTCAGTGCAGTGATTGCGGCGGTCTGAAGCTGCCGTTGTCACCTTGCTCGACATTGTCGACTGTGCTCAAGGAGGTATTCAATTTGAAATGGAAGCTCAGAAAGTAAACAGTTTTATTTCGTACGGTCAGTGAAACCATGCAAAAAATGCCAAAAATCTTTCAGCTCACATAGTCGAGACATTTCTCGAACTGGCCTCACTACTACACAAGTGACAGTCTCAGCTTCTTTTTTTTTCTATGTCGTGTACAGACCAACACCTCTCACAGGCCAATTAGACCTTTCATGCTGTCACAAACTTTGCTTAGCTGCAAGTTGCAATAGAAACCACTTTCCTCCAGGGTGACCGCAAACAATGAAATCTCACTCCCACAAAAAAAATGTAACAAAGAACTCCTGGTAGCGTGGCAACCCTCATATTTCGACGAGGAATTCAACCTCTTGGGTATTGTCAACGCAAACTGTTTCCCATGCCAGGAGCAGTTCTAGGTAGCATCATGAGCTGAAGGCGCACATTTCGTCGGCAAGGAGGAATCGGCGTTGTGTCTGATCCGCACATTTCTACGCCGTGACCGCCGTCCGTCAAAAGCGTGTCTTCATCATATTCAGCTGAGCGTGACCTCAATGATAGATTGACTCTCTCTCTCTCGCGCTCTCTGTCTCTGCCCGCACCGTGAGGACACGCACAGGACGGATCAAGTGGACAGGACCGAGACCAACCAGCGCGCACAAATACACTATGCTATTTCTTCATGAACCGTCAATGCTGCGGCGAATTCGGTTGTGACGATGAAATCGCAAACTGTCCTCTAACTGGGGTCAAACTGGTTATTTTTTTTTTGTTTTGTTTTACTTCCAATCCGCCGATGAGATCAGACAGGCCTTATAGGTCGACCGAAAAACTCTCGCCCTGCAATAGTCGAAGAAATCTGCCCATTTTGGCCGCCTGATCCAACGCCGAAAAAGAGCAAAAGGTTTTGACTGCTCAATGCTGAACGTAACAAGCTGACCGATAGCGTCACAAGACACGAATCGCATGTCAACAGTGAAAGTGTCCTCGTATGTCAGACCTCGTATGTCAGAGCAACATCTGGCCTTTGGTTGCTCGGAAAGAATGGGGAAATAGCTGGATGGAGGGAACGGAGTCGTTGACTGCAGTGGAAGACGCCATCCACATAGAAACTCTTTCTTCCCTCCTCCTCGCATGCATGACTTCAAAGAGTAAGTTGGAGAATTAAATAAGTTGTTTTTAGTGGCATTCCATTCTGGGTGGCCCAAATTACTGCACAATGGCGTGCATAATGGGCAGCAGCAGTTCAAGCAAACAGCAGTGGCTGGCTGGCCAAGAAAAGAGCTACTGCTACATTCAGGTTAACTGTAATTCGTGCCACCACATATAAAAGGTGTGTGCCAATCCTCCATTTGAGGTGTGTTTGTGAGTGTTGCAACATAAAATATCTGCTTCCTCGGCCTTGAGAGCAAAAATTGTCTCATCCACATTAGATACATGTAAGAGTGTCTGTCTGTGGACGGACCCGCTAGATCAATTTGGACCAAATTTGGCACCCGCCGACCCTGAGGTGGCCCCTGTCTATGTATAAAGTCCCAGGTCCGCATTTACAGTCAGGGTCAAATGTATTCGTAACACTGCGAGCATTGCGCATGTTGCACCATTTACTCCTGAACGCACACCTTTGAAAAAAGTTGCACTAATAATGATGGCGGTGCTCTTGGTGTTGTATCGTTGCATCCACTTAAAATTTGTGCATAATATCGAATAATATCCACCTCATATGAGACAGAACGAACAAGCGAAAAGCTTTCCCGTTGTGCACCGCAAGCTAAATTTGAAGCACCGTGTGCGGAGTTACGATTGGTCACTCCTGCTGGAAATTAGCAGAAGTTTCTCTTGTCACAATTCTCTGCATTGCTCGCCGTCTACGCTGATCTCACTTCACGAGCAAGTATTACAGATATTTTTGAACCTGCTCTCTTGGCTTGTCATGCTGTTTATATGATGTGGACAGCATGCACAACCTAAAGTGAATGCAATTACATAACACTTGAAGATATACAATTATTATTAGTGCACCTTCTTTCAGGAGTAAACGCTGAGAACATGCATCACGAATACTTTTGCATTGTACACCTGTCTGTGCATCCGTCCGTCACGTTATGGGCGTCCCAACTGCTGTGCCGATCGTCACCAAACTTGGTCAGCAGATACTACTTCCCACGCGCCAGGAAATTAACAAACATAGCACTTTACGTCTGTGAAGTAATCTACAACAGACAAGACATTAACATCACATACTTTTTTTTGTTTCCCTGTTCTTTTTACTAAGAGGATGTGTGTGGTGAAAAAGCGCTTTACTGCATGATGGCTGGAGCATGTGGTAAAGACGCACTTTACAGGATACTTTATGTGGTACTTTACCACATACTACAGAACTGGGTCTCCATTTTGAGGTGGTCCGGATGCGCGATGACGAGCAGAATTAAATGTATAAGGTGGCCGGAACATGTTACGAGCAGGCTCGTAACCCCACTCACACCCTAGCCCTCGGGTTGTCCACGTCCCTCAAGCTGCAAGATCCGGGATCGCATGTGAAGTACTACTTTACAGAGAAGACGTTTATAGTTAACACCTTTCGTGCCTTCTCTTTGCCATGGGGATAGTACCGGTACTTAACCCAGCAGAAACGAATTTCCTAAATTCCTCAATAAGGCATACCCATTCACCCCTGTTTCTCCCGGCCAAGTTGATCATTCTGCACATTGACAATACATAGCATGTATTCTTATCCCCCAATATTTCTGCTCTGCTCCACCCTTCTTGAAGTCTTGCCAAGTGCACGAAGAGGCAGAAGAAGCAGCGGCGGCGGCACACTTGTTCAAGAAGCTCTTGTTGAGAAAGGTAAGCAGTAGTTTTACCCAACAACATGGGGGACGACAGCGACGGTGAGAACTTGTGCTTCTTGTGCCTGGAGAAGGCCAATATCTGTTGCGAATTTTGCTCCGTGTCTGCGTGCACCAAGAGCCACCTGGCGATCCACCGGCCTGGAGACTATTGCTTCCCTTTCAGAGTTCGAGAGAAAGTAGAGGTAAGAGACTGCGGGGATTGTCTGTGCATCAGCCAACAGTTAGGCTGTCGACAACCTGTTCTTCAACATACATAACAGGTCGGTCGATATGTGGTTGCCACCCGGGACATCTCGCCGATGGAGGTCATCCTAGAGGACAGTCCGGCAGTATTTGGTCCAGAGCACGACACCGTACCCGTCTGCTTAGAGTGTTTGAAAAGGTGCTGTTTGTGTCTCAGCCGTATATTGGACGATGTCGTTGACAGACAATTTCCTTTCGTGCTAGGGTGGACGGATCTTATCTCTGCAGCAAGTGCGGCCTGCCCTTGTGCGGCCCACAGTGCGAGGCTGAAGGAAGATTTCACTCCATTGAGTGTCCGATCTTTGCTGACACTCCCACAGGGTATCAGCTTAAAGTCAAGTTTGGCAGAGAAAGGTACGTGCGTACGCTTCTCATGAATGAGGGCACCGCTCAAGTATACAGTTTTCGCTGTTCTCTTGGGAAGAATCAAACCTGAGGAGGAGGCTTACGCCCCTGAGTACAGTTGCATCGCCCCACTAAGGCTGCTTGCCCAGAAGTGGCTCAATCCTGAGCTCTGGAACAGGGTCAACCTACTCATGGACCACGATCAGGAGAGAAGGAGGGAGACAAAGTTCTGGGCAATGTTTCAGGTAAGTGTCCAATTCGATACGACAACATTAATGCATGTGGGGCGAGTGAAAAGTACCTTCCCCATACGAGATGCTTTTTGCTCAGGTTGTGTGGGGCATATGATGATGTAATGGAGCTCTGTGGAAAAAGAAGACTCAAAATTTTTATTTGTGGAATAACGCTTTTTCCTCACTGCTTATTACCCTCTTTATCTACCCTCTTACTTATTACTTTCTTCCCTCAAATGGGCTGGATTTCCCTTTAAAAAAAATACTTTCCCGATGAAAATGTTGAATCTCCGATTATCCGAAAGAGCCCTGTTACACCGTTGCATGTCCCACACAGCCTGAGTAAGAAGCGTCTATGTAGTTAGGGGGAGTTGCTTTTGGTCCACCCTGTATCTCGTGAGAATGTATCATCGCGTAATATCATTTCAGCGCAATGTGGTCGACTTCCTCCTCGTTCACCTAGGTCTTGATTACAATGAGAGTGAGGTGCTTCGAGTCATCGGGATCCTCAGGACCAACGCGTTCTTCGTCGAAGACACCAGGCAGAATGGGAAGGGTGGCGGCAGCGGCAGGGCAGTCTATCCAACATTTTCTTTTCTCTCTCATTCGTGTGCTTGCAACGCAAGATATAGGCAAGACATAAGCTTCACCTTTCTGTCCCAATACTGCATAACTTATCTATAGATGTATCCCAAAGAAGTAACCAATTTTCTTTTGTCAGCGTACTTCCCAACAAAAATGTTCTGTTGCGTGCTCAAGTTCCGATTTCTTCTGGTGAAGAGATCACCATCCAATACATCTCGTTCATGTACGGCCACTTACGGCGAAAGAGGGACATCAGGGAGTGCTGGTTCTTCGACTGCAAGTGCCAAAGATGTTTGGATCCAGGTTATTACAACCAGGATACATCTTTAATAATATTCATAATACTGTAAACTACTGCAGAAGAGCTAGGATCCAAGATGAGTGCCATGAAATGCGTTGATGAAAGCTGCGACGGCGACGTCTTGCCCAGGAAAGGCGAAGACTTTTTGGAGGATGATTGGCACTGTTCAATATGTGCAAAGAGGTAGATAATCCAGAGAGCTCTTCTTTATTTATCTGATGAAGCATAGGCAGCCCTATCGTAAAATCCTGTCTCACCTCATTTGTTCCACTCGTTCAACTCAAAATTTCTGTTTGTATAGAAATCCTTTTTGCTATGGCCACCGATAACCCTTCGTTGGTCTAAGAACAGAACGTGGGCAACAAATAGATGACATAGTAGTATGCATGGTACATACTAATCTGCTCAGGTTGTAAGAGGCGACATCAAATTTCTTAAGAACGTTCAAGTTCCTTTGAACGTTCCTGAGGCGCTGTTGGTCCAGCGGCAACATGTGGGATTCCCATGTCTCGGGTTCGATTACTGGACAGTGCACAAGAGACCTTTTTCTTGTTAGGCAATCTGTGGCTTCCATAGTCGAATTTATTGAGGGTTGCCAGAAAATTCTCCTGAATACCGAGGGCAATGACGTGTTGGCATACGAAACAATCCTAGAAGACTTTAGTAAGCATCTCAGGCCCACCCACTACCTCATCCTCACCGTGAAGAAGTTCTTGGGAGACCTCTATGGGCTGACAGAAGGATTTACGTACAGAGAGCTTAGCAGGAAGAGGTGAGGATTAGTATTCAGTATGTCTGTGCTGTACGGCCATGGTAAGGTACGCACATGATGACCCTAAAATTTCCAGATTTGATTTGAAAATCTCATATCTGAAGGACTTCATAGAAGTGATCTCCAAAGTAGATCCGGGATACACCAAGGTAAGCCAAGTCGCATCACCACTGATGGCTTCCTTGCTACCATTGTCATTCATGTACTCGTATTTTTAGTGGCGAGGCTTGGCACTGCACGCCCTGAACCGTCCATTGATGTACAGGGCCAACGGCACATACAAGGCTGGTCACCTGTCAAAGGATTCTTTTCTGGAGTGTGTGTCTGATATCTGTTCGGCACTCAAAGAGTGCCTTAAATGCCTGGAAGGGGAGTCCGAAGGCACCAGGGAGTACGATGTGGCCAAAGTGGCACAGGATGACTTTAGCAAGCTCAGTGACCTGATTCTTTTCTCTAAGTTTATTTGATGGTCTGGTTCAAAAGTATCCTAAAACGTTTATATCAGGGGCGATTCTGTATGACCAAGACCAGAAGAACTGTAATTTTGGGCAGTCGTTGGCATACTTCTCGCTGCTGTAGGTATCGGGACGGTGAGGTTGCACACAAAGAAAAAGTACACTTTTTTGGCTTACCAGTCAGCGCCAAAGAAGTGTTTATCTCCCTGGAGTACCTTCGATTTGTTCTGTACAAATACTGAAATCACTGATGCTCACCAGCAAAACTTCTTGTGACATGTCATCTTTCGTCCAAACAGGAATCCATTATCAGCAATGAGATCAGGTTTATGAGAAAAAAAGATGCAAAATGCAAGAAACAAAAGCACAGCATTGGTCTCCCTTAGTTTTCTATATATGTATAAAGCTGTTCGGGTGTGCATGCTTGTTTGTTTGTGCCCCTCCAGCGCTCTCAGTTCTTCACACATCTGGCTCATTTTTGGCATGCGAGACCTTTGGGTCAACAGGAAGGTCATAGGCTACGCAAAGTTGCATTTCGAGGCTGCTTTGAGGCCGAACTCGAGGTCGAATGCTGCATCTACTACTTAGGTCAATGATAGCTATGCCAATAGGTATAGCTAAGCCTCTGTGACTTCGCTGTGTGGCACCAGTACTTATCAGTAGCTTTCTATGGCTAGAGAAGGAGTCAGTTCAAGTGGACAGTGAGCTGGACCACAGACTTAGTAGTTACACCCAG